>Ga0099364_10000971_pt1 | contig 48459 bp, 49 predicted proteins | sample TergutTh196P3_FD_73070 | JGI IMG/M metagenome (GOLD analysis project Ga0099364, IMG submission 73070) | Microcerotermes parvus P3 segment gut microbial communities from Pointe-Noire, Republic of the Congo - Th196 P3 | ecosystem: Host-associated > Arthropoda: Insects > Digestive system > Gut ...
ATACTCTTGTATAAAATCGTAATTCATATTATATTTGTTTAAAATTTTTGCAAAGATAGACAATTCTGAAACAACGGCTTGTGTAAAAAAACGACTTTTTTCATTAAATTTAGGATTTCGGCTTTCTCCACGAAAACTCTTTTGTCATCGGCAGTGCATTTTAGTTATCGAAAAAGTCGGAACAAGCCTCATTTTCAGTGAAATATTGTTTGGGCGTAAAACCGCTCATTGATTTAAAGTCATTAATGAAATGCGATTGGTCGAAATACCCGCTCAGGTATGATAAATCCAGCATATTCATTGCGTCATTTTGTTGTTTTTGAAATAGTACGAATTGAAAACGAATGATTTTCAAGTATTGTTTAGGACTAATTCCTATATGTTCGGCAAAAATCCGCTCAAATTGTTTACGACACAGACACGCTTCCGAAGCAAGTTGACCGATATTGATATTTCCACAAGTTTTCTTAATCAATTCGACGATATGGTTTATTCTACGGAACTCAAAGTCAGCGTAATTTGTTTTCAACAAACTTAAAAGATAACTTTCTGCAATGCTTACTCTTTGGTGAAATTCAGACGCATCACCCATTTTTTCTTCCAAATCGCGACCTGCTTGTCCGATAAGATGTCGTAATGGAACATTTTGATTGCAAATTTCATGTAGCGGAAATTTGAAAAACGGCATTAGTCCCTGTGGCTGAAAAACAATGGAAAAAACGGATAATTTTCCTTTCAATTCCATATCGTAAAAATCATTTTGATGACCGAACAATGCTACATTGTCCGACAAATATTTATTTACGGTCAATATTTTTGGGCGCTGAGTAAAATAAAGCATCAGTTCTGTCAGTCCGGTCGGAATAATCCGCTGAACACAGATTTCGTTTTTATCCAAAACGTTTTCAATAGCCCAATATCGTTTGATGTATGGGGCTAAAATTTTTGAAGGTGGCGCAAAATGTACAGGCATAGTAATACTGAAAAAAGAGGGCTGCGGATTTACCCGCAGTCCCATTCGTTAACTATTCGTATAGTCCGATTTTGTTATTCTCGGAGTCAGTACACACGGCAAAATATCTGTTTCCTTCCGCTTCAATTTTTTGTTTCGGAAGAATGACTTTGCCCTTCATTTGTTCTATCCGCGAAATGGCGGCTTCAATGCTATCGGGTACAGCAAAACTGACCACTGCGCCATTTTCGGACGGTTTGGCATGAGGCGAATGAACTATGGCACCTTCGCCAGTCGGGAAGCAAGCCATTTGTTCGCCGTTACCACAATCTATCGGCGTTAATTCCAATTTGAACACCGAACTATAAAACTTTACCGCACGCTCAAAATCGGCGGTAGGTATTTCTACCCATGCAATTAATTTGTCCATTTTGTTACTTTTTTAAGATGAAACATAGCGCAAAAGTACAACTTGTGTTGCTGCAAATATTGTAAAAATGCGACATTCTTACTGCGTCTACAGTGTCATTACCATTTTGTATTCTTCCTGTTTCTTTTTAGGAAGTTTTTGTATCACTTCTTCAACAGAATGTTCTATCAATTCTTTGATGAGTTTATCGGGCACATCACTTGTCAAACAGACAGTATTCCACAAAAGACCGTGTGTATGGGTGCCATGTCTGATGCCTTCGTATTTTTCACGAAGTTCAGATGACTTTTCAGGGTCACATTTCATGTCGACTTTAAACTGTCCATCTTTCGGGTTCAGCCCTATGTAGGCAAACATCTTGCCCATTATCTTAAAGACCAGCGTTGTTTCATCAAAAGGGAAACTTTCGGTTGCACCTTTGACCGAAAGACAATAATCCCGAAGTTCTTCTATATTCATAAACTATTTCTAATATGTTTTTACTGTTCTCTTAAATTTGTCGGAGTATTTCCCGACAGCGTTTTAAAATCCTTAATCAGATGCGTATGGTCGTAGTATCCGCACTCAATGGCAGCAGATAACAAGTCTTTATTAGGATTGTTTCGCAAATATCGTAAAGCATTCTTGAATCTGTCTATTTTGGCAAATGTTTTTGGGCTTACGCCAATTGCCGATTTGAATTTTCTCTCGAAATGTCGTTGACACAAACAAACTTCGTAAGCGACTTTAGCGGGAGATAGTTGTCCTCTATGAAAGTAAATCAAATCAACGGCACGAATAATTTGTTTTTCAGGATGATACAGATATGGAATGCAATTAATCAGATAATTATTTGTATGTATTATCTTTTCTTCAATGGGTTGTTTTTCGGGCAGAATTTCATAAAACGACTTGTCAAATAATGTATCAACTAATGCCAATTCTACATCATTATCAGTAAATTCTTCAACAGGAACGCGGGTGAAGGCGGTAATTCCTGCGGGTCTGAAACGGATGCCGAACATTTCTACTGATTGCGGATAAGTGATTTCAAGAAATGAAGTCATTGTGCCGACAATCTTTGTAGAGAATGTTGATTTTGCCCTGTCGAACGAAAAAATAATATCTACGCAACCGTCAGGAAGGATTTTATGATATTTTCCTTCACCACCAAAACCATCGCTCATCCAATAAGTTTCGATGTATGGTGATAATAATTTATCTGGTTCGTATTCTATATATTGCATATTTTTTTCAGTAAATAAAATGTCAGTTGTGTGATGGCGTTTCTTTTTCTTTTGATTGTTCTTCTTGTTACCATATATTAAGAAGTTTCAAAATTGGATTAAAAACAAATATTGATATTAAAACGGCAAAAGCAAAAAACACTAACACAAACAATCTATCCAATTTGTCGTATAAATAATCAAGTTTTTCACCTAAAAGTATATTCGCTGTCCACATAAAAATTATTGAAGATAATGGCATAGTTGCAGTTGTAGCCAAAAAAATATCTTGCGTGTTTATTCCCCAAGCGAGAATTAATGAAGCGAGTAACATACAAATGAAGGTTCTTTTGAAATTTTTGAAAATTTTATAGTCCATCATAAACCAAATCATGATAGTTACTGCACAAAAAAGGATCAATTTCATATCTTCTAAATATGAAAAGTACTTGTTTGTCAAAAATGCCAATGGTATTATTACAAAAAATGCGGTTGATATTATTTTAAACCGTTTTTCGAGGTTATGTCTGCTTTTTTCATCTTTTCTTCTTTTTGCTTCGTCTAACAGTTCTTTTTTATTGACAATAATTTGTTCGTGTGTGATTGACAAATTACTTATATCAAATATTTTGTAGTTTTTATCAAAATCCACTTTTCGTAATTTTCCGCCAAAATCAAATTTATAAGTTTCGTTTTCTTCTGTAGTAATCCAAACATTGTCATATTCGGTATCTTTTGCATTATTAAAAACATATATTTTTTTATTTCGCAAGGTTTTATGTTTTGTTGCAGTAGTATATCCTTCTGCCTCAAAAGTTTTCTTAAAACCAATGGGATAAGCAAAATAATTTACCAAAAAGAAAAAAAATGTATCATCAATGCTTTGACCAATCTCAAGAACAAAAACATTTGGATTAATTTCAGCGATTTCAAAAACCATTTTGCTTTTTAATCGGTTAGCATACACAATGAGCCAATCATTCAGAATTGTTTTCAATTCCTCCTTCGTACAATTTTTTATGATAATGTATTTTTCTAACTTCATTTTAGGTATTCATTTTTTTAGCGTTTCGTTTTACCACTGCGCTGTCCGCCGCTTGCTGCTATCGCAAATATAGATGATTTTTTTCTGAAAAACTATCTAAAATTCAAAATTGAAATTCAATGTTTTGCATCATATCTAGTTTTGGAAGATATTCGATTGATTTTTAGAAAACATTCATTATATAAATTCTATAAAATATTTACTGATAACTGATTTTCTATTAATATATCACTCCTACGGAGTGTCGCATTCACTTACAACTGACAACTAAATAAGGCTAAACACATTCCTCAACTTCGATGGTCTGATTTTTCATATCAATACGAAACGCTGTATTTTCAAAAAAATCTAAACCTAAAACACCCTCATAATCAGACAGGATGCCATGCGCAAGAAAATCATATACCTGAACTTTCATATTGCGTTTTGTGTGTCCAAACGCTGAAAGGCTGTCAACTTTGAAAACACCTACATCAATAATACCATTGGCTGTCTCTATTGCACCTTTTTCAGTTATATCCTTAACCGGATATTCTGCCAAGTGCAACGCATTAAAATCAAATGTTGTACGTGTAGCGCCAGTGTCAAGTGCCATTTTCAATTCGTTTTCATCATCCAACCAAACGGTAACCAATATCATCCCGCTTTCTGGGTCTCTATTAAATTGATAAGTCATAGTTTTAGTGTTGAATAAAGGCTAATAATAGCGTTTCTTTTCTCGCGACGCGGAGTAACTCTGTTAAAGAAAAACGATTTTTTTTTGTATTGTTTGAGCAGAGGTTTGTCGCGATATGCTAACTCTCTTTTGTCATGGCTATGGTACAGCAAAACCCCTGCAATAGTCTGGTCAAACTCATCCTTTTCAGGATTTCCCAACACGATCCACTCATCAGGATAACTTGCTTTGATGTCTTCGATGCTGCGTACTGCATCTGAAAATTCTACATTTTTATCTGTTATATCTGTTTTCATATCACAAAAATATATTGTTTAAACGAAGTGCAAAGATAGTATAAAAATTCCAATTATACACAAACTGATAACAAATTTTCAAAATTTATAGTAGTTAAAAAATACTACTTTACAAAAATCAAAATAAATCGTTATCACCTCAAAAAAAATCATCAAAAAATTTTTCATACTCCGATTTGTCTTTTTCATTCCCCAATTTTTCCGCTTCAGTCAGTTTTTTGATTTTTGAGATACACTTGCGTACTATTTTTGTGCCGTTAAATATTTTCAAAAAATAATAAAAATAATAAAAATTAATGAAAAATAAAATCACTATTTTAATGGTTGGGCTTCTAATCGTGTGTGGACAAATGTTTTCGCAACAAACTGCAGACATCGATGGTGTTCTGCGCCTGACCGTAGAAGAAGCAAAAGACTACGCAGTTTTACACAATAAGAACGTGTGGAATGCGGGTTTGTCGGTGTCTGAAGCCCAAAAGAGGACATGGGAGATAATTTCGGCAGGACTGCCGCAAGTAAACGCCAGCGTTGACTATTCAAATATGATGGGTTTTGCAATGTCGTTTGCAGGCATGGAAACGGACTTGTTGCAACCAAATACCGCGAAGAAGGCGACGAATACGAAATTGTTGTGCGTTACGCCGAAGAGTTTCGTCAGTCTCTTGATGACATTGAGAATATCAGACTTTACGGTGCTTCGGGGCAAATGGTGCGTTTGAAAGACGTGGGCGAGATAGTTGAATACTATAGTCCGCCGTCAATTCAGCGCGAAGACCGTCAGCGTGTTGTTACCGTATCGATGGCGCTACATGACGTTGCGTTAGGCACCGTAGTAACCGAAATCAACGGTATAATAGCCGAAACCGAAATGCCGCAAGGCGTATCGGTTGTTCTTGGCGGTGCTGCCGCAGACCAGCAAGAAGCATTTGGCGACCTCTTTACGTTGCTGATACTGATAGTGTTATTGGTTTACATCGTGATGGCAACGCAATTTGAGAGCCTTCTCATGCCGTTTATCATCATGTTTACGTTGCCGTTTGCGTTTACAGGCGTATTTGTGGCGTTGTTCATAACAGGCACGCCATTAGGAATGTTGGCGTTGATAGGTGCAATAATGCTCGTTGGAATAGTGGTAAAGAATGGCATTGTGATGGTAGATTTCACTAACCTCTTGCGTGAACGTGGTTTATCGGTTAATCAGGCAGTCATACAGGCAGGCAAATCGCGTCTGCGCCCCGTCTTAATGACTTCGCTAACAACCATTTTGGGTATGTTACCATTAGCGCTTGGCATCGGCGAAGGCTCCGAATTGTGGCAACCTATGGGTATAGCCGTAATTGGCGGCTTGACGATGTCCACGCTACTGACGTTGGTAGTGATACCTGTTGTGTATTCAGTATTTTGCAGTAGAATGTTGAAACGACAAAGAAGACGACAAATAATTGATGATAATGAGTAGTTTTCAGTTTTCAGTTTTCAGTTTTCAGAATTTTATTATAAATAATTAAAAATCAAAAATTGTTATGAATAAAGCAGTTTTTATAGCCTATAATCAGGCTCTTACAGAGGCGGTCAACAGCATTCTCGACCGCACCGGTATCAGAGGTTTTACCAAGTGGGCGGAAACTCATGGGCGCGGCACACACGGCGGCGAACCTCACTTTGGCACTCACACGTGGCCCGCCATGAACTCGGCAATACTCGCCATAATCGAACATGAAAAGGTAGAGGAATTGTTGGAAAGTCTCAAAAAATTAGACGCACGCGCTGAACAGCAAGGGTTGCGGGCTTTTGTGTGGAATGTTGAAGGAATGGTGTGAGTTAGATTTCTGTTTTCAGAATTTAGAGGCGTGGTTGGTTGCGCCTCTTTTTTTATATTATTTTTGTTGGGTAAAAAAAAGTGTTATTTTTGTGGTGTAAACAATGTAGTAGATACTTCGTCTTTTTCAAGCGGCAAGTGGCTTGAAATGAGGATATTCGATGGTTTGAGGGGAAACTGTTGATGGTTATGGGCAGGAAAGGTGCGCGTGTTTATGCGTTGTGTGTAAGTTAGCGGAGTGTGCGACAGAACAATGGGTTGAAATGTTATGAGTTTGGAAAATTAAAGAAAAATTATTGAGAGAAAAATAAATTGAATGAAAATGCGTTATAGATAGAAAAATATTTGTACTTTTGTGCGGTTTAAAATTTAATATTATGTATTATGTTAGTTGAAAGAATTGCTAAAAATCAAATAGCCATTTCTTTTTCTTCCGAAACAGATGCCTTTGGTATTCAACGTTTGATAGATTATGCTAAATATTTGGAAGTAACGTCGCAATCGCAAGCCCACCAATCAGACGTAGATAACTTGGCGGACGAAATAAATACAACTTGGTGGAATAAAAACAAACATCGTTTTTTGAAATGAAAATTGTTATTGATGCTAACATTGTTTTTAGCGGACTGCTAAATTCCAATGGGAGAATCGGGGATTTATTGATAAATTCCAACCCATATTTTTCTTTCATTGCTCCCGACTTTTTACGGACAGAAATATACAAACACTATGATAAGTTGCTGAAAGTTTCCAAATTAACACTTGAGCAATTATTAGAAGCGGAATACCATATTTACAAATCCATTACATTTGTTTCTGAAGAACAAATAAGTGATGACAGTTGGGCGTTTGCTAATGAACTCGTTTCTGATATTGACCCGAAAGACATTGTTTATGTTGCTTTTTCCAGACAATTCGATTGTAAACTATGGACGGGAGACAAAAAATTGATTAACGGACTTGCCCCAAAAAAATATCATAATATTTGGACAACAGATGATTTGTTTTTTATCAAAAGTAACAAACTGTTTTTTAGATAAATAAATGAACCTAAAAGATGAGGAAAACCAGCGTGCAACTGGCGACTTATAGCTCCGCAGACAATTTTGTGCGTAATTGAACATTTGTCGCCCGCATGAACGGTAGTGGAAGCCGCCGCTGCAGGTGAAGAGGCCGGGACATTGTAGGCAATGCGAGGGACAGTGCAGTGGGACAATGAGAGAGAAAATTAAAAAATGTAGAATATGAGTTGGGAAAAATATATATTGACAAAATTATTTATAGCGGTAGGACTTGCAGGAGTATTTGCAACGCCTCAAATTCCAGATAAACTCGTTTACAATGGCGATGTGTTGTCTGTTTATTTGTATTTGCCTGATGAATTTTATAAGCCAGACACAGTACCTATTGGTCAATTTGAAAGTATTTATACAGTCAATTTATTTGGTAACAAAAAAACTTGTAATTCAACCGATTGTGGCAGAGAATATCAAGCAACGTGGGAAATTGTAGAGAATCAATTATACTTAACAGGAATTTATAGTTGTTGAATATCAATGTTTTTGACAATTCAAAATCAAGACAGTCAACTTATAGCCAAAATATGACAAAATTGTTAAGTTTTATATATACGAATATTGACTGGGATAATTTACCAAAACAACAAGAAACGATTAGAGTAATTACGATGTTTTCCGCTAATGAAGAAGGAAAAATTGACCAAGATTATGTTAAGTTGGGAATTGAACCCAATATTGAACAAATTGGCAATATTTCAAAAAACCAAATTATTAAATAATTAGTGGCAAACAAATGAATCTTGCATTGATTAAATTGTATTAATACAGCTTTCGAGCGTGGGAAAGTCAAATTCAAAGCCGTCTGAGAGGAGTCGGTGCGGAATAACAAATTGACATGTAACGAAAAAGAAGGTTTCTTCGCGCAAGAAAAACTTTGCAGGGAATTTTGAGAACGTAAACAATTTTTTTCGTTTGAAGTTCTTTTTCATAAAATATGAAAACTTTTCGTTGGTCATAATTTCGGGCATTACTAAGTTATATATACCGTTTTTGTCGCTATTCGAAATTGACCATCGGAAGGCCTTTAGAACGTCACTAACGTGAATTAAAGGTACAGATTGTTTTCCATTACCAATTTTGAAATCAAAATTATATTCGGCTAACTCTTTAATTTTGACAAATAATCCGCCTTTGTCAGATAGAACATTTCCGATGCGGAAAATACAAATTCGCGTTTTAGGATTAAGTTTAAATGCTGCTTTTTCCCAATTTTTGCACATATCCGCAAGAAAATCCTCACCTAAATTTTGAGAATATTCGTCGTGTATATTTATTTCATCGTAAATATTAACTAATGTGGTCATAATCAGCAGAGAAGGGGGGTTTTTCATACCATTGATGGCATTAATAAGGATTTTAGTATTTTCTACTCTGCTAAAATAAATTTCTTCTTTTTGGCGCATAGAATAGTTCTTTTTTAAAAGTTTCTCGCCAGTAAGATTAATGACAACATCTGCGCCTTTCAACAATTCACGTATATGTCGGGCACCTAACGCAAAATCATTATTGTCAAGTGCTGTGATATTATCTTCTTGCTTTTTTAATAAATCACAAATAAAATTATTTGTTCCGTCAATTGTTTCGCACAATACTATTTTCATCTGTTTTTAATTTTTAACCACAAATTATTTTTTAGTTTAGCCACTAATTACACGAATTAACACAAATTTCTTTATTTCTAATCATTTGGCAATTAACCACTAATCACTAACCACTAACCACTAACCACTAACCACTAACCCCTAACCCCTAACCACTACTTATTCACTTTATTTATTTTACAAAAACTAAAAAATCTCAAAATTATTTCATTGTATCTTCTAACATTTTTTCTAATTGATGCGAATCAAGGTTAAAAGTTCCTTTTGCATTTCTGAAAGCAGAAATATTTCCTGTTTCTTCGGACACTGCAATCGCAAGTGCATCGGTTGTTTCAGAAATTCCGAGGGCGGCTCTATGTCTTAGTCCGTAATTTTTGGGAAGATTCATATTTTGGGACAGTGGCAAAATGCAACCTGCGGCTTTAATTTTATTTTGACCTACAATAACTGCACCGTCATGCAAAGGGCTATTTTTAAAAAATATTGAAATAAGCAGTTGTTTGGAAATAATTGCGTTCAGAGCCTCGCCCGTTCCCGTCAATTCGTGGAGTTCCGATTTGTTTGTTACAATTATCAATGCACCTGTTTTAGTAATCGACAAATCTTCACATGCCTGAACAATCGGTTTAATGTAAATTGAGGTTATACCCGAACTTTTGCTTTCAAAAAGCTTTTCAAAAGAAAAACGTTGCACCCAATTATATTTGTTGCCCACTAAAAGTAATAGACGCCGAATTTCCTGCTGAAAAAGTATGATTATTGCAATTACTCCTACATTTACCACACTATCAAGAATACTTGTCGACAGCCTCATATTCAGCGACTTAATTATCAACCAAAAAATTATAAAAGCAAAAATTCCGATGAAAATATTAACCGCAACAGTGCCTTTCATCAATTTATATAACTTAAATAGCAAAAAAGCTACTATTATTATGTCGATTATATCGATTAATCTGATATCTAAGAATGTCATGAGGTTAATTTTTGAATAAGATTAATAGTTTCAACGGCTTCTTTTACGTCGTGGACACGCAAAATATTTGCTCCTTTGAGCAAGGCAATACAATTTAAAATAGTTGTTCCGTTAAGGGCATCCTCAGGTTTGATATTTAAAAAATTGTAAATCATTGTTTTACGAGATATTCCTACCATAATTGGCAGCCCAAAGATACGAAATTGTTTTAGATTTTTCAGCAACTCATAATTTTGGTCTAATGTTTTTCCAAAACCAAATCCGGGATCAATAATAATATCATTAACGCCTTTTTTTCGCAATATATCTACTTTTTGTGCTAAGTCTATCATAATTTCACCAATTAAATTTTCGTAATGAGGGTTTTGCTGCATTGTTTGCGGAGTTCCTTTTATATGCGTTAATATATAAGGAACATTAAGGTTAGCAATGGTATCAAACATTTTATTATCTAACTCGCCGCCAGAAATGTCATTAATAATATCTGCTTCACCCTCTATTATAGCCTTTTGCGCTACCTCCGAACGAAAAGTATCAACAGCGATGGAAATATTTGGAAAATGCTTTCGTATTATGTTCAAAGCAGAAACAATTTTGTCGATTTCTTGTTGACTATTTTCAAGAACAACTCCCGGTCGTGTCGAACAAGCACCTATTTCAACTATTTTTCCACCCTCATTAATAATAGTTTCTACTCGATTTAATATCTCTTTTTCAGTGTTATACCTACTCCCTGCATAAAAAGAGTTATCAGTCAGGTTGATAATACCCATAACAATAGGAGTTGTTATTTCTAACAATTTTCCCCTGCAATTTATGTAAAAAACAGTTTTCATTAATATATAATTTTCAGTTTGGTTAGTGAGTTTTATCGAACTATCAGAAATAATAACGTTTATAATCAAAGTATATTTTTTTAATAAAATAATAAATTTTTATTCATCTGTGTTTAATTAAAAAAAAACATCTATTTTTGCATGATAAAAAAAGAAAAATATGGCACAATCAGAAAAGAGTATATCGAAACAAAACATCAAAGCAATAGCAACAAAAGGAAAAACAAAGAAGAGCACCATGAAGGCGGTGCGCAGCATAGATTTATCTAATGTGCTTTATTTAGACCCCAAAGTAGATTTGACATTCAGACGTATTTTTGGAGAGCATCCCGATTTGCTGATAGACTTTCTTAATGCGGTTATGCCGCTACCACCCGACAGATTAATTGTTTCGGTGGAATATTTGCCATCGGAACTTATGCCCGATGACCCGAATAAAAAATATTCTATTGTGGATGTTAGGTGTAAAGATAACCATAAACGGCAATTTATCATAGAGATGCAAGTTCTATGGACATCTGAATTTTATAACCGTATTGTTTTCAATGCCGGCAAAGCATACGTAAAACAATTAGAACAAGGCGACAAATATGAATTATTGCAACCTGTTTACACACTTGCTTTGATTAATGAAAATTTTGACCTCAAAACAAAAAAGTTTTATCATCATTACCAGATAGTAAACCCTCACAATATAAAGGAGATAATTCCGGGTCTTGAGTTTGTTTTGGTAGAACTTACTGACAAATTTTGTCCCGCTGCAATAACCTCTTCCATTGGAAAGAGTAAGGTAGGCGCAATGCGTAAGTTAATGGTTCTTTGGCTTCGTTTTTTGAAAGAGACCAACGAAAAAATGACCGAACTACCGACAAATATGAAAAAGAATGCGAAAATAAGTAAAGCAGCCGAACTTTGCAAGCGAGCAGCATATACACCCGAAGAACTATTACAATACAACGCCTACAAAGAGTATATACGTTTAGAGCGAGCATTAAGAGACGGAGCAAGAAAAGAAGGAAAAGCAGAAGGCGAAGCAATTGGATTAGAAAAAGGATTTGAGAAGGGTGAAGCAATTGGTATGGAAAAAGGATTAGAGATGGGTGAAGCAATTGGTATGGAAAAAGGATTAGAAAAGGGCGAGGCAATTGGTATGGAAAAATCTTACCAAAAAATGATTGAAAACGCCAATAAAGCAGGTTTTTCGATAGAAACTATGGAGACCATTACAGGCTTATCACACCATGAAATAGAGAAAATATTAAAAAACTTAAATAATGAGAATATCTAGTGTTATGTTAATTAATTGTAAAATAGCATATTGTCAGATTCCTCATTTAACTTCGTTTCATTCGAGATGAATGTCTGTTTCATCCTACCATTAATATGCTAATAGAGTCATTCCGAACGAAGCAAGGAATCTATTTTGAGCATCACAAGAAATATCATCAAAAATTATAAAAAAACAGCAAAACCATTTTTCCGATTTCGCCGTTTTAATACGTATATCTGTAATAATGAAACTTTTACCGTTTAACAACCTTATTATCGCATAATTTTGTAAGAAAAAAATTTTAAAAAAAAAGTTTCAATTAAAAAAAATATATTACTTTTGCCGCCGCATTGGTTTCAAATTTTCTTTCAGAATATTTGACGAAGAGGGAATTAGGTGAAAATCCTAAACAGACCCGCTACTGTAAATCTTAATGCAACGTTTTGAGGAACATATTTGTCACTGCATTAATAGTGTGGGAAGGCGCTCAAAACGAAGAGAAGTCAGGAGACCTGCCAATGCAAATGATTTTTTTAGTCTTCGAGGAATGAGGCTTTTAAAAATAGATGCAAAAAAGCATTGTTTTATTTCAATTATTCCAAAAAAAGACCTTTTTATAGTTATGTTGTTAGTTATCAGTTTTCAGTAAATGAGTGAATGAGTGAATAAGTGTAGGGACGCACCCTTGTGGTCGTCCACCTTGTAATAAAAAAATAAGTGAATGAGTAAATTAGCGGCATAAAAATAATTAGTGATAATTTGTGTAATTAGTGGCTAAAAAATAAAAATTAGAAACAATATTATGAATAAAAAAATTTTTTTCACACTTGCTTTTTTGATAATAGGAAAAAGCCTTGTAAATTCTCAATCGCCTTATATAAGTAAGGTATTCGAGTATCGTCCTGCCCCGGGTCAATTTGTAAATATGCTACCTCAATATGAAGTTGGTGATACTCAAGCCGATATGGACAGAAAAGCTGAAGAATCTATTAGCGATGACAATGGTGTTTTAATCTCTCTTGGTGGTTACGGTGGTTACATAATTTTTGGTTTCGACCACCCCGTTATAAATGTTCCGGGTGCTTATGATTTTAAGATTTTGGGTAATGCAATAATTTCTACGCCTCCCGGTGCTACTCGAGATGGTGGAAATTGCGAACCAGGTATTGTATTAGTTTCGTATGACTTAAATGGCAACGGAATCCCAGACGACCAATGGTACGAACTTGCCGGAAGCGAATATTTTAAACCTGAAACTGTTAATAATTACCATATTACATATTTTAAGCCCGACGAAAACAAAATCCCCACTCCTGACCCGAATTATCCTTTTTTAAGCGATACAACTTATATTAAATGGACTGATAATCAAGGTGATGAAGGTTATATTTCACGCAATGTATTTCATTCTCATCCTTATTATCCGCAATGGATTGATGCAGAAACATTGTTTTTTGAGGGAAATAAGCTCGCCAATAATTATTTAGATTTAAGCGGGACCGGCTCACTCTTTGTGCAATACGCCTATCCGTGGGGTTATGCTGATAATTATCCCAATACAGACGAGCGTTCCAATTTTAATATTGAGTGGGCTGTGGACAGCAATGGAAATTCAGTGTTTCTTCCTGCTATTCATTTTGTTAAAGTTTATACGGCTGTTAATCAGTACTGCGGTTGGTTAGGTGAAACATCCACAGAAATTATGGGTGCAGAAGATTTACACCCTCACGCCGTATATATCAAAGAAAATCAAATAAATAAAACAATTTTACTCATAGATAATCCCGCGAAAGAGTTTTTGATAATTGTTTCTTACGAACAACAAAATATTGATATTTACGACTATTTGGGTCGAAAACAATTCTCTTTTGAATTGAAAAGCGGAACAAATTACATTCCATGCGGACAATTGTCGAATGGCATCCATTTGATTAAAAACGAAAATTTTACAGTAAAATTTGTAAAACTATAAAAATGATATTTTTTAAAATCATAATTCAAAAGTTTATAATTTATAATAAAAAGCCGTAAAAGGAACGGCGCGGTGAAAGCCCGCAACAATATTTTTATGAAACAATTTAATTTTATTATTTTGATGAGTTTAATACTTGCTGGTCAAGTATATGCGCAGCAGTCGCAAAGCATTACGTTGGATTTAAGTCAACCGTCGATTCCACAATCATTTACTTTAAACGAAAAAAATGTTTGGACAGAAACATACAACGACGTTGCTTATCCATTTATAGAATTTAACAATAGTACCTTTCGGTTTTCGCACTTAGGCGCGGGTGATGGAAATTCATGGGGAGGTTATTATTGGGATGGCTTTACATACAGCAAAAATGCTGATAATACCGACCAAGGAACTAATTGGTATGGAAATGAATGGGGTAATATGGCAGGAGGAGGTATCAAAACCGACGAAAACGGCAATGTTCTTGTAGATGAAAACGGAATTGTTATTGCCGACCCCGAAATTCCTTATTTACTTGCTTATTGGGCAAGCTATATGGAAGGTGAATATAGATATCCCGTTTTGAGCGTTATCCTAAATGATACCTATCGGGCAGATGGAATTTACGTAAACATTAGCCCGTGGGCTTACTTTGCAAACATTAACGGAGACGGTTATGCAAGACCGTTAAACCAAAATGGCGACTATTTCAAACTTTTTATTCACGCAGTTGATGAAAATTTTGTTGACACAGGGAATACTGTCGAATATTTTTTTGCACAAAATATTAACGGAACACTTGTTCAAAGTCCAAATTGGGAATGGATTGACCTGTCTGAATTAGGCGAAATTGCCGGAATATATTTCACCATGGAATCCACTGACAATGACCCCGTGTATGGCATGAACACTGCCTCTTATTTTTGTGTGGACAAATTGAAGGTACATCCTCGAGAAGAAGTTATTCACGTTACAGGAGTTGAATTAAACATCAACACATTAGAAATCGAAAAAGATTATTCTTTTCAACTGATTGCCACCATCTTACCACATAATGCAACTAATCAGAACATTAGTTGGGATAGTAGTGATGACACTATTGCTACAGTTGACGAAAACGGATTGGTTTTGGCTATTGCAAAAGGAGAAACAAATATTATTGTTACTACTGAAGATGGAAATTTCACCGATGTTTGTGTAGTTAAAGTTACTGACGAAATTGGAATTGATAAAATTCAAAATTATGTTTGCAACATCTATCCAACTGAAACGACGGGACTTGTTTGTATTATTCTGTCGGAAATAGTACCCGATTTTGTTCAAATTTTTGACATTTCTGGAAATTTATTACAAAACGTTAGATTACAATCTATGGTAAATTGCATTGATATAAGTTCTTATGCGTCAGGTATCTATATGATAAAAGTCAGAGATGAAATAGTGAAAGTTGTTAAAAAATAGATTTTCAATGTCGCATCTGTGTGTTTTTCATTTTTTTTTGAATAAAAATATGTTATATTATGTTATGCAAATAAAAAATATTATTTTTGCAAATATTAACATTTTTTACTAATATGATGACAGAAAAAAATTTATTCAGAATACCCGTAGTTATACCCAAATCGGAAACTTTAATTGAGTTGTCAGATAAAATTTTATTTATGGGCTCTTGTTTTGCGAGTAATATGGGCAAATTAATGGAAGACGCTCGTTTTCCTGTGAATGTCAATCCATTCGGAGTTTTGTACAATCCAATTTCAATTGCAGATACAATAAGTTCACTTTTGCAACCATTTGATGCGGGCGATCTCGATTTTGTCTTTGGAAATGGACTTTGGCACAGCTTTTTACACCACGGAAAATTTAGCCAGCCTACACGCGAAAAAATTATTAACGAAATTAACAATTGCGTTCAGCAGACAAAATCATTCCTTCAAAAAAGTGATTATTTGATTTTAACATTCGGAACTGCATACGTTTACGAACATAAAGAGAAAAATTATATTGTGGCAAATTGTCATAAATTTAACAACAACCTTTTCAACCGCTATATGCTTGAACCTGAGGAAATTATTGATATTTATACAGATTTGATTGTAAATTTGCGAATGTTTAATCCATCATTAAAAATAATAATGTCAGTAAGTCCTATAAGGCATCTAAAAGATGGTGCTCATGGAAATCAAATCAGCAAGTCTGTACTCTTATTAGCCACCGAAAAACTTACATCCCGTTTTGAGGGAGTCTATTATTTTCCTGCCTACGAAATTGTGATGGACGAACTCCGCGATTATAGGTTTTATGATAGTGATATGATACAACCTAATGAAATGGCAGTCAAATATATTTGGGAACGCTTTACAGATACTTATTTTTCGGATGAAACAATCAATTATAACCGTGAAGTTCAAAAAATAATTAAAGCACGAAACCACCGTTTGTCAGATTTTGACATCGAAAGCACGATACAATTTATAAATAATGCCTTACAACAGACAGAACAATTAATGTCCAAATATCCTCACGCATTATTAGAACAAGATAGGGAATATTTTGCGTTACTATGCAATAATAATTAATCGCTATTTTTGTTCTTTCCCTTTTATTTGCGGTTGTGAGCTTTTAGAAAGGGCATCTCGCATTGAAGTATCCGCTTCGATATTTTTATATCGTTGATAGTCCATAATGCCTAAATTTCCTGTTTTGAATGCTTCAGCAATAGCGAGCGGAATTTCGGCTTCTGCAAGAATAACTTTTGCGCGTGCTTCTTGCGCTTTTGCTTTCATTTCTTGTTCTAATGCTACTGCCATTGCCCGTCTCTCTTCGGCGCGAGCCTGTGCGATGTTTTTGTCTGCCTCGGCTTGATCCATTTGTAATTCGGCGCCGATATTTTTACCGATATCGATATTTGCGATGTCGATTGATAAAATTTCGAATGCTGTTCCGGCGTCGAGTCCTTTGGCGAGGACTACTTTTGAGATTGAATCGGGATGTTCTAACACTTTTTCGTGTGTTTCGGCTGCTCCGATTGATGAAACAATTCCTTCGCCAACTCGCGCAAGAACAGTTTCTTCGCTTGCACCACCCACTAATTGCTTGATGTTTGCCCGTACCGTTACCCTCGCTTTTGCTATCAACTGAATACCGTTTTTAGCTACTGCCGCAACGGGCGGAGTGTCAATTACATTTGGGTTTACAGACATTTTTACTGCTTGAAGTACATCACGTCCTGCCAAGTCAATGGCGGTTGCCATCTTGAAAGTGAGGTCAATGTTTGCTTTTGAGGCTGCCACGATTGCGTGAACTACTTTTTCTACGTTCCCGCCTGCCAAATAGTGTGCCTCCAATTCGTCACGTTTAATGGATTGCAATCCTGCTTTATGTGCTTCTATCATTATTCGAACAATTACATTTGGCGGCACTTTTCGTATCCGCATCAATATTAATTGCAATAATGAAATGCGAACTCCCGACACTAATGCCGTGAACCAAAGTATGATAGGTACATAATAAAGAATAATAAAAAATAGAATTACGCTTACAGCAATAATTCCTAATGTTCCGTAGTACATAATTTATTGATTTAATGGTTTAACTACTATATATGTTTTAAAAACTTTAACAACTTCAATTTCAGTTTGTTGGTCAAGAAAATTTCCCGGACATTGTGCTTCCATTTCCAAATCATTGACCCTTGCTTTCCCAATGGGATTTAGCCTCGTGATTGTAATACCTTTATCCCCAACTTTTATCAATTCTTGTTCTACAGTTTCGATTTGTGAAGTTACTGCTGTGTTCAATGATAATTTTTTCCATATATTGCTTTTTAATGCAAAGATTAGCAATACTATAAAAGAAGTTATCGTGGATGCAAGAATAATATGTCCTGCGGTGCTACCAAAGTTGCTATATCCTAAATAAACTGCGACTCCGATGGAAATTATTCCACCTATTCCTGCTATTGAAACTCCCGGAAATACAAAAAATTCGAGTATCAATAAAAACAAGCCAACTAAGATTAATATTATAATTATAGCCATATCTATTTAATTTTCAGTTATTTAAATGCTATATCTGTAATTCACGTTTGTTTCATAATGATCAATAACAAAAATATTCACAAAATTATTTTTAAAAACGGAAATAACAAAAATATGTTGTATTATTATAAAAATAATTAATTTGTGGAACAAAAATAATTAGTTTCTAAAAAAATCTTCTAAACTGTGCACCCAATGCGGAATTATAACATCAAATTGCTCTTTTATAAGAGTTTTATCTAATAAAGAAAATTTTGGGCGCACAGCAGGAGTTGGAAAATCTTTTGTAAAAATGGGAACTACTCCACAATTTATTTGTGCCATTTTGAAAATCATTACCGCAAAGTCGTACCAACTGCAAACTCCTTCGTTTGAATAATGATAAATACCGGGTACAAAACTTTTGGGGTCGGTTTCACTTTTTTGGGCTATCTTAATTATTGTAGCTGCTAAGTCGCGTGCATAAGTAGGAGTTCCAATCTGGTCACTAACAACTTTAATCGTATCTTTTTGTTTACCTAAATTTAGCATTGTTTTAACAAAATTATTTCCAAAGTGCGAATAAAGCCATGATGTCCTAATTATCAAACTATTAGGATTTGTGGCGAACAGCATTAATTCGCCTTGAAGTTTACTATTTCCATAAACTGAAAGTGGATTTGTGGTCTCTTTTTCTGTTATAGGTTTGTTTGATGTGCCGTCATACACATAATCGGTCGAAATATGAATAACTTTGGTATTTATTTGTGCAGAATAAGTACCTATCCATTTAACTCCGTCAACATTAACAAGCTGTGCCTTTTCTTTTTCAATTTCGGCTTTATCTACGTTTGTATATGCCGCACAATTAATGATAAGTTCGGGTTGTATCTGAAACAAAAACTCTTTAACACAATTTTCATCGGATATATCAAATTCGGGCAAATCAGCATAAAAGATATTTTGCATTGATTTTTCTTTGGTGATATTTTCGATGCATGTGCCTAATTGTCCTTTATTTCCAATAAGAAGTATTTTCATCTGTTTTTATTTTTATTACGGTAGGGGTACACGGTACACGGTACATGGTGTGTCCAAAATTTATATTTTTGTTATGTTTATATTTATTTAGTCACGAATTTTTTGCCGCTTGGTTTGTTTTATTGAAACAATAAGGTTTTATCTCATTTTTCTACCAATATTACATCCATTTCAATAAATTCAATGCATCACCCAACGGGATGTTCTCATTCACTCATTCTCTCACTCCCTCCCTCATTCACTCATTTACTCATTCACCCATTCACTCATTTACTCATTCATTACAAGGAGGGCGACCGCAAGGGTGCGCCCCTACACACATTTACTCTTTTTTTGCTCTCAAAGTTTCCCAAATGAGATAACCGCAAAGAATTCCAAACATAATAATAGCGAGAATTTCTGCTTTATTTGAGCTATACCAAATTTCATTCACGAAATTAATACCTCCGAATCTCATAGCAGCACTAACGACTCCCATCAATGCACCCCCTGCAATAAAACCAGATGCGAGAAGTGTTCCTCGTTCTTTACGTGCTTTGTTGAGTTGGTCGTCTTTACTACGTGTTGTTACGATATGAGAAATTATTCCACCAATAAGTAGCGGCGTATTAAGTTGTATAGGTATAAACATTCCAAGAGCAAAGGGTAGTGCGGGGACTCCAATCATTGTAAGAATAAGCGATAAGAATGCGCCGGCTGCATAGAGTAGCCATGGTGCGGGTTTTCCGCTCATCATTGGTTCGATAACGGCTGCCATAGCATTTGCCTGAGGCGCAACTAACGCATTTTGTCCCGTAAAACCATAAGTTTTATTTAAGATGATTATAACTCCACCAACCGTAACTGCCGAAACAAGAGTACCCAAAAATTTCCATCCTTCTTGTTTTGCGGGTGTGTTTCCTAACCAATATCCAATTTTTAGGTCAGTAATAAAACCGCCAGCCATTGATAATGCGGTACATACGACACCTCCAATAATCAGTGCTGCCACCATACCCGAAGTACCCGACATACCTACCGATGCAAGTATTAGTGACGCAATTATTAGCGTCATCAAAGTCATTCCTGAAACGGGATTTGTACCTACAATCGCTATTGCATTAGCCGCAACAGTAGTAAAAAGGAAGGCAATAACCATAACAATCGCTAATCCAATCAGCGCAAATTTAATGTTGTGAACCATCCCAAATTGGAAAAATACGAAAATTAGAATGGCAGTAACCACGATGCCAATTCCTATCACTGCCATAGGAATATCGCGTTTTGTGCGAAGTTCTTCTTTTGAAACACTCTTTTTTCGGTTAAAAGTTTCTGTAACCGCAAGTCCAAAGGCTTTTTTAATTATACCGCTCGACCGTAAAATTCCTACTATTCCTGCCATTGCAATTCCGCCGATACCGATTGGGCGAACATAATTTGCAAAAATATCTTCTGCACTCAAGTTTCCAATAATATCAAGAACGTTATTTCCAACAGGAATAGCCATTCCGGGTGCAAAATAATTGATAATTGGAATAATAACAAACCATCCTACAAAAGAGCCAGCAGCAATTATTGCGGCATATTTGAGCCCGATGATGTATCCGAGTCCCATTACGGCTGCGCCAACATTAATTTTCAGAACAATTTTTGCTTCGGTAGCGAGTTTTTCGCCCCAAGAAATGACTCGTGTAGTAAACACTTCGCTCCACCACCCGAATGTAGCGATAATAAAGTCATAGATACCACCAATAATACCGCTGATGAGTAACAATTTTGCTTGGGAGCCGCCTTTTTCGCCTGAAATAAGCACTTCGGTTGTTGCCGTTGCTTCGGGGAACGGAAATTTGCCGTGCATATCTGAAACGAAATATTTTCTGAACGGAATTAGGAATAATATTCCTAAAGAGCCTCCAAGTAGTGATGCCAAAAAGACTTGAAAAAATTTTGCCTCTAATTCTAAAATGTAGAGTGCCGGCAGTGTAAAAATAGCGCCTGCTACAATCACTCCCGAACTTGCGCCAATTGACTGAATGATAACGTTTTCGCCGAGTGCGCCTTTCCGTTTTGTTAGCGTTGACAAACCTACTGCAATAATTGCAATTGGAATTGCTGCTTCGAAAACCTGACCAATTTTTAAGCCGAGGTATGCTGCTGCGGCAGAAAAAATGATAGCCATTATTAATCCCCACGTTACGCTCCACGCATTTATTTCAGGAACCTTTTTCCATGGGGGCATTACGGGTTTGTACTCCTCACCCTCTTTTAACTCTGTATAAGCATTGTCGGGAAGTCCTTTGATTTTTCCCTCTTCGTTTTGTGCCATAATTATATTTATTTTATTATATTTTTTAATATCTGTTGAAAAAAATTTGAGCCAAAATATTCGATTGTCACGTTCTAACCCTACATTATTCATATTATTTTTTTAACGCAAAGGCGCAAAGTTGAGAACGCAAAGAACGCAAAAATAGTGTGGTTAAAAAAGAAAAATTGTGTCCTTTGTGTATTTCGGTAAACTCAATAACAATTTCAATAAATTCAATAACCAGAACCTTTGTGTTCCTTTGTGGTTAAAAGATATTTTCATTTCTTATGAATAATGCAAGTTAGACAAAATATTCGATTGTCACGTTCAAAATTTTTTACAAAAATAGATATTTTTTTTTACAAAGTTCTATTTATTAAAAATAAAAAATAATGATATTTTTTACTAAGATTATTCTGTAGGAATAATAAGGTGTGAAAGAGGTTATGAACTGAAAACTTTTTTCATTCCAAACTAAAAAATCTGATATTTACAAAAAAAGTAATGAGATATTAGATGTGAGTAATGAGATATCGGATGTGAGAAAAGGGTACAAAGTGCGACTTCGTGGTAAAAAATATACGCACAAAAATATATTACTCTTTTTTAAAGAATAGATTTGTAGCAGTCACAATTCTTTTTAAAGTTTCTTCTTTACCAATCAACTCAATAATCGTATACAAATCGGGACCAAAACTTCCGCCAACAATAATAAAACGTAGGGCGTTAAGAATTACGCCGAAATTTTGTTCGGCTGAAGTAATCATATTTGTAGTAGCCTTTTTAATTGTAGTGGCTTCCCAAGATTCTATCTCTTGATATGAAATGGACAAATTTTGCATAAATTCAGGAATTCCTTCTTTCCATCTTTTACGAACTGAATTCATATCATATTTTTCAGGCGCACAAAAGAAAAACGATGTCTGTTCCCATAATTCTGAAATAAAATTTACTCGCTCTTTAACTAATCCGACAATCGTTTCTAATGTGTTATGTTCAACGTTAAAAATTCTTTTTTCTTTTAAAATAGGCATAAAAAGATCAGCCAATTCTTTATTGTCTTTATTAATAAGATATTGGTGATTAAACCATTTTGCTTTTTCGGGGTCAAAACGTGCGCCCGATTTATGAACTCTATCAATGTCAAATAGATCAATTAACTCTTCCAAAGAAAAAAGTTCTTTATCACTACCCGGATTCCACCCTAATAACGCTAAAAGATTGACAACTGCTTCGGGGAAATAACCTGCCTCGCGGTAACCATTAGAAATTTCACCATCGGGAGATAAATATTGCAGCGGAAATACGGGAAAGCCCTCTTTGTCGCCATCTCTTTTGCTTAATTTTCCTTTCCCGTTTGGTTTTAAAATTAGTGGCAAATGGGCAAATATAGGCATCACGTCTTCCCAGCCGAACGCCTTATAAAGCATAACATGCAATGGTAAAGAAGGCAACCATTCTTCACCACGAATAACGTGACTAATTTTCATCAAATAGTCGTCAACAATATTTGCTAAATGATATGTGGGTAATTGGTCAGAGGACTTAAACAACACTTTGTCGTCCAAACTATTTGTGTTGACAACCAAGTTTCCTCGAATCAAATCTACTGCGGTAACATCGTAGTTTTCGGGCATTTTAAATCTGATAACATAATTTTCGTCTTCTGCTACTCTTTTTTCAGTTTCTTCGCGGGAAAGCGTAAGTGAATTAGTCATCGACAGCCTGATTGTTGAATTATATGAGAAACGTTTCTTTTCTGATTCAAATTGTTGTCGCAAAGTTTCTAATTGTTCGGTTGTATCGAAAGCGAAATAAGCCCATCCATTTTCGATAAGTTGAAAAGCATATTTTTTATAAATATCTTTGCGTTGCGATTGTTTATAAGGTCCGAAATCTCCACCTTCGGTAACTCCTTCGTCAAATTTCAACCCTGCCCATTTAAGCGATTCGTTAATATATTCCTCGGTACCAGCAACAAAACGCCCGCTGTCGGTATCTTCTATACGAAGAATAAATTTTCCGTTATGTTTTTTTGCAAAAAGATAGTTGTACAACGCAGTACGTACGCCGCCTATATGAAGCGGTCCAGTAGGACTGGGCGCAAATCTTACTCTTATGTCGTTGTTTGCCATTATATAAAGTATTTAAAATTTTGATAATTAAAATCTTACTCTCATTCACTCATTCACTCATTCACTTTTTCACTCATTTACTTTTTCACTCATTCACTGATGACTGATAACTGATAACTGATAACTGATAACTGATAACTGATAACTGATAACTGATAACTGATAACTGATAACTTAGAAAAATATCCGCTGCAAAAATACTATTTATTTTTAAATAAAAGTGATATTGAAAATGTATTAAAAAAAAAATTAACTATTTTTTCCAAAAATTTCAGATTTCTTTTATTCATTTTTGTACTGTTTTTGATTATGATTTTTCCAAATTCTTGGATATTGGATATTGTCTATTTGTATGTTGACGATATTCATTTTGAGGAACACAATAGTTTGTGTGGTGAACTGTCAGCTGTAAAAGATTTTAAAAATAAACACGATAAAATGATTATTGAAAAATATAGTTTTCTATCAAATACAAGAGTGTTCGTACGCGCTAATTGGCTTAAACATATTTTTTTGCATAATTTAAGTCATAAACACCCTAACGAGATATATTCAGAAGTCAATTCTCGCTCTTTTTTACTGCATTATCTGATGAAACTTATTCATATTATTTCACGCCTCATTTTGCAATAAATCTAGAAATTGGCAGATTTGGTTATAGCACAATTGATTGGGGATTAGAAAACAAACAATGGTTAGCCTCTTTAAATCCTGCATATTGGCATGTTGGTTTAATTTTTGCGTTTTAAAAATTTAGAAATGAAAAAAGATTATTTAAAACAAATTTCAGAGACGACAATTAGTTCAATAAAAACAATTGACTTTCTTAATTTGGATATAAGTGAGCATAACAAAAATTATATCAAAAACTTATTTCCGCATATAGGTTATTATTTTGAAATTTATACAGACGTGGTCGTCTTAAAATAGAAAACAACAGTACCGATTATATTATTGATTTTGGAGGAGGGCACGGTTTTCTTTCCCTTTTTCTTAAACAACTACGAATGAATGTTATATATCGGTAAAAACTATATCGCTGATAAAAAATAAAATTGGGTATGGACCCGATATTATTATTGAAGGTTCTTCACCCGAACTGCTACGCTTTTGTAAGAATAATAATATTATTCCTAAATATTTGATAGCAACCGACTTAATAGAACATGTATATGATTTGAATAAGCTTTTTTCAGATTTTAATAAGTTAAATCCAAATTTATCGATGGTTTTTACAACAGGTTCCGTAAAATCAAATTTTCTGAAAACAAGAAAATTACAAAAAATAATGATTGAAGAAGAAACAGAGTCATATTTACCTGCAAGAAAGAAATTCATATTAGAAAAATTTCCAAATCTTGGTACAGAAGAGGTAGATAAACTTGCAAAACAAACACGAGGATTAATTTATCCCGACATTAAACAATTTGTGGAAATATATTTAAAAACAAATAATATGCCTGTTTTGGAAATTGATAAATACAATACTTGCGACCCAAAAACAGGCAACTGGACAGAACGAATTCTTTCAAAAAAACATTATAGAAAAATATTTAACAATAATGGTTTTCAAGTAACATTTGACAATGGCTTTTATAATACCAACAGAAATAATGTTATTTCAACAGGAATAGCAAAGTTTGCAAATTTTATTATGCGACATTTTAAGATTATAGGTTCAACTTTCAATCCTTTAATGATTTTGATTGTCAATCTGCATCGTTCATGAGCATACAGACAGATAACCCCGATTAACCGCAAACGCAATTCGGGGGGAACAAACCCGTTACGTTCTCAACTTCGCTTCTTTGCGCAAAGAACGCAAATTGAGCATAATATTTTGTCCGCGTTCTTTATATTATTTTATTATAATATTTTCAAGCAACTGCTTTTCGCATCATTTCAATTGCGTCATCCAAAGTTGGAGCAATGTTGAGAACTGTATCTAATTGAGAAACAGAAATTAACCTTTCAACAGCGGGTTGTAATCCTGAAATAATAAATGTGCCTTCAACATTCTTACAAAGCCGATTGGCAACAAGGATTGCGCTTAACCCCGAAGAGTCACAATAGGTGCACTTATTCAAATCTAATAGGATATTTTTTTCGTTGTTACCGTTAAGTAAAACTAATTCTGATTTTAATGACGGCGCAAGTGTGGTATCCAACTTCTGTTTGAGAATGCTTACTATAATAAAATTATCAAGTTTATCTATTTTAAATTCCATTTTGCTAATAAATTTAAAAATTATTCTTTAGTATGTTCGGGAAATAGTTCGTTAGAATCAGCCTCACTGTTTTCCTGTGGGGAATCAGTCGCTGTTTCTACTTCGTTTTGGTCATCGGATGTTGTTTCAACCTCATTTACATCTTCAGTAATATTTTCAACCTCGTTTACCTCTTCAGTGATATTTTCAACCTCGTTTACCTCTTCGGTAATGTTTTCAACCTCATTTATCTCTTCAGTGATATTTTCAACCTCTTTTACCTCTTCAGTAATATTTTCAACCTCATTTACCTCTTCGGTAATATTTTCAACCTCTTTTACCTCTTCAGTAATATTTTCAACCTCATTTACCTCTTCAGTGATATTTTCAACCTCTTTTACCTCTTCAGTAATATTTTCAACCTCATTTACCTCTTCGGTAATATTTTCAACCTCATTTACCTCTTCAGTAATAGTTTCAGTATCTTTTACCTCTTCGGTAATATTTTCAACCTCTTTTACCTCTTCGGTAATAGTTTCAGTATCTTTTACCTCTTCAGTAATATTTTCAACCTCATTTACCTCTTCGGTTACAGTTTCAACCTCTTTTACCTCTTCAGTGATATTTTCAACCTCTTTTACCTCTTCGGTTACAGTTTCAACCTCTTTTACCTCTTCAGTGATATTTTCAACCTCTTTTACCTCTTCGGTGATATTTTCAACCTCTTTTACCTCTTCGGTGATATTTTCAACCTCTTTTACCTCTTCGGTGATATTTTCAACCTCTTTTACCTCTTCGATAATATTTTCAATTTCTTTAATCACTTCTTGGTCAAATGCTTCAATTTCGGCTGCAATAGTTTCTTCTTCTGCTTTTCTTTTATCTTCGAAAATTCGGGAGTGAGATAAAATAATACGTTTCGAAACTTTGTTGAAATCAATAATTTTAAATAATAGTTTTTCATCAAGTTGTGCGAGGTTTCCGTCTTCTTTATAAAGATGTCTTGTTGTAGCAAAACCTTCGACACCATATTGCAATGCAACTAATGCGCCTTTTTCGAACACTTCAACAATGGTTCCTTCATGAATAGTATCAATAATGAAAATAGTTTCAAATACGTCCCATGGATTTTCTTCTAATTGTTTGTGTCCGAGGCTTAGTCTACGGTTTTCTTTGTCAATTTCAAGAACAACAACTTCGATGCTATCGTCAATAGAAATAAATTCTGCGGGGTGCTTAATTTTTCTTGTCCACGAAAGGTCGGAAATATGTATCAGTCCGTCAATTCCTTCTTCAATTTCAACAAAAACACCAAAAGAAGTAAAGTTTCGCACTTTAGCCGCATGTTTGCTACCCACAATATATTTTTCGTCGATGCCAACCCATGGGTCAGGTTTAAGTTGCTTAATACCCATTGACATTTTACGTTCCGTTCTATCAAGAGTTAAAATCACTGCTTCGATTTCGTCTCCAACGCTAAGAAAATCTTGTGCGCTACGCAAATGTTGCGACCATGTCATTTCAGAAACGTGAATTAAACCTTCGACACCTGTCGTAATTTCAACAAAAGCACCGTAATCGGCTAAAACAACTACTTTACCTTTAATAATATCACCAATTTTGAGGTTTGGATCCAACGCTTCCCAAGGATGCGGAGTTAATTGTTTTAAACCTAATGCAATACGTTTTTTCTCGTCATCAAAATCTAAAATAACAACATTAATTTTAGAGTCTAATTGTACAATTTCTTCGGGATGATTAACGCGTCCCCATGATAGGTCAGTTATGTGGATTAATCCGTCAACTCCACCAAGGTCAATGAAAACGCCGTAGGTAGTAATGTTTTTAACTATTCCTTCGAGTACTTGTCCTTTTTCTAATTTGGAAATAATTTCTTTTTTCTGGAGTTCAAGTTCGGCTTCAATAAGCGCTTTATGTGAAACTACAACGTTTTTAAATTCGTGATTAATTTTCACTACTTTAAATTCCATAGTTTTTCCAACATAAAGGTCGTAGTCGCGTATCGGTTTAACGTCAATTTGCGAACCTGGCAAGAATGCTTCAATCCCAAATACATCAACAATCATACCCCCTTTGGTGCGACACTTAATAAATCCTTTAATAATTTCGCCACTTTCAAGAGCTTGATTAACTCTGTCCCACGAACGTAACGCGCGAGCATTTTTATGAGAAAGTACAAGTTGACCTTTTTTGTCTTCCTGACTATCTACATAGATTTCTACAATATCCCCTACTTTGAGATCGGGGTTATATCGAAATTCGTTTCTACTGACGATGCCATCCGACTTAAAACCGATATTGATGACAACTTCTCTTTTGGTAATTGAAATTACTGTTCCGTCAATAACTTCTTTTTCGGTTATTGTGGAAAGTGTTTTGTTGTAAATTTTTTCCAACTCGTCTCTACGTTCTTCTACGCCAGTAACTTCTTCTGATTCGTATTTTTCCCAATCAAAATCGGGATCTGCTGTTTGATGAGGAATGTTAATTACTTCTACATCGCCGTGAATATCCAAAGGAGTAACGGGTTCAAGGATATTCATCTCTTCCGGGATATGGGTATCTTCCGGAATATTCGTTTCTTGGTTGATATGGCTGTCGGATTCTTGCTCCTGCATATCACTTTCTAATTCAGTCATTGATAATAATCACAAAATTAATAGGTTAGACAATATGTTATTTAAAAAATGGGTGCAAAGATAATTTAATATTTATTAAAAAAAGAATTTTTTATCGAAAAAAGAAAAAAAAAATTATTTTATCTCGAATAATTTATCCTATTTTATTTATAAAAAATCACTACTGACTGATAAAAATTTTATTCAGTATATATATAGTTGGATTTCAATATTTTATGATTTAAATTTAACCTTTTCGAAAAGTAACCTTATTCATACCTTATTTTTTTAACAGAACAACCTTAATAGAACAAAGAACATTACAACCCGACCTCTTATTCAGACTGTACGTTACATTAATAGGAAGGTGCTATTTTTTTGTCGGTCAGTAGTGATAAAAAATATAAAAAATGAAAAGTACACAGATAGTTCGGTGTTGCTCACAACTCGTAACACAGATGCGACAGAATTTCACAGATTACGTAAGGTATATTAAATCAATCCATTCATCTACTTCTTTTTTATTTACTACGGGATTTAGTCTGCAATTATTTTGCCAATTCCCCAATTACCTTAGGGAAAAACTCATATTCCAAAGCATGAATTTTTTCAGATAACGAAAGGAGAGTCTCATTTTCATCAACGATACATTTTTGTTGAAAAATAATTTCGCCTTCATCGTATTTGTCGTTCACATAATGAATTGTTATTCCCGTTTCTTTTTCCTTATTATATATGACCGCTTCATGTACCTTATTTCCATACATACCTTTGCCACCGTACTTTGGCAACAAGGCAGGATGAATATTTACAATACGTTTTGGAAATGCATCAATAATTTTTGGCGGCATCAAAATTAAAAAACCTGACAAAATTATCAAATTTGGATTTTCTGCGAGCAAAAAATTCAGGACAGAATCGTTTTCGTAGAAATCTTTTTTTTCAAATACTAATGATTTGATATTCAACATTTCAGCTCTTTTTAGAACAAAAGCCTCTTTTTTGTTAGATACTATATATGAAATAGTTACATTTTTTGAAGAACTAAAATATCGAACAATATTTTCGGCATTAGATCCCGAACCAGATGCAAAAATAATTATATTTTTCATAATCAAATAGTTACAAATAATTTTGACTAAAAATAAAGTTCAAAAATAAAAAAAAATCAACTTTTTTTTCAATTCTTTGCAAAAAAATTTTTTTATTTAGGATGAAATATTTTTCTTTGCAAAAAATTTTATTGGAAAAAATTAGAATTATTAACTAAAAATTTAAGTTATGTCAGACATTGCATCAAGGGTAAAAGCAATTATCGTTGACAAATTAGGAGTTGATGAGTCGGAAGTTACAAATGAAGCTAGTTTCACCAACGATTTAGGAGCCGACTCTCTTGACACTGTTGAGCTGATCATGGAGTTCGAGAAAGAATTTAATATTGCTATTCCAGACGATCAAGCCGAAAGCATTGGAAACGTTGGCGCAGCTATCAAATACATTGAAGAAAACGCCAAGTAAAAACCCGAGTAAGTAAATCATTTTGAACATTTTAGCATGGAGTTAAAAAGAGTAGTCGTTACAGGAATGGGTGCGCTGACGCCAATTGGCAATACCGTTGAAGAGTTTTGGAAAAATCTTTTAAACGGTATAAGTGGTGCTGCCCCAATTACTCGATTTGACGCTACAAATTTCAAAACAAAATTTGCTTGTGAGGTAAAAAATTTTGACCCTGTCGATTTTTTCGACAGAAAAGAAGTTCGGAAGCTTGATTTGTTTGCTCAGTTTGCCTTTGTGGCGACCGAGCAAGCAATTCAGGATTCGGGACTAAACCTCACTACATTAGACCCAGATAGCATTGGAGTTATTTGGGGAACAGGAATCGGTGGAATTAATACTTTTTTGGAAGAAGCGCGCAACTATGTACAAAACAACAATGTCCCCCGTTTTAATCCATTCTTTATACCGAAAATGATTTCGGATATAGCAGCGGGACAACTTTCCATGAAATATGGATTTAGAGGTCCAAATTATGCTACCGTTTCAGCATGCGCTTCGTCTGCTCACGCAATTGGCGATGCTTTGAACCTAATAAGGTTAGGTAAAGCAAAACTTTTCGTTACAGGCGGTTCGGAAGCAGCAATTTGTGAAGCCGGAGTGGGTGGTTTTAATGCAATGCAGGCTCTTTCAACAAGAAATGACGAGCCCGAAACAGCATCAAGACCCTTCGATAAAACACGCGACGGATTTGTTATTGGCGAAGGTAGCGGCGCACTTATTCTGGAAGAGTACGAACATGCCGTTAATAGAGGAGCAAATATTTACTGCGAAGTTGTCGGCTCAGGAATGACAGCCGATGCATATCATCTTACAGCACCGCACCCCGAAGGTTTAGGCGCCTCAAAAGTGATGCAAAACGCCCTTTGTGACGCTAACATTAAACCCGAAGAAGTAGATTACATAAACGTTCACGGTACATCTACACCCGTTGGTGACGGTGCCGAAGTGAAAGCGATTTTAAAAGTTTTTGGAAAACACGCTTATAAATTGAACATTAGCGCTACAAAATCAATGACAGGGCATCTACTCGGAGCAGCTGGTGCCATTGAATCGATAGCTTCAATCTTAGCTATTAGAAATGGAATCGTTCCTCCGACTATTAACCATTTTGAAGACGACCCCGAAATTGACAACAACCTTAATTATACTTTCAAAAATGCACAAAAAAGGAAAGTAAGAATTGCTCTTTCAAATAATTTTGGATTTGGAGGACATAATGCATCGGTCGTTTTTAAAGATTTTGAATAGAATTTGTTGTGTTTAAGTCTCTTTTTTCAGTAGTTAAATATCTTTTTTCTAACAGAAAAGATTTCTATTTTTTTATAAGAAAAATTACAGGACTTTTCCCTCTGAAATTAGATTATTATGAACTGGCCTTTTTGCATAGTTCTTTAATGATAAAAGATATTAACGGAGTACCGATTAACAACCAAAGACTCGAATATTTAGGTGACGCAGTGTTAAGTTTGACAATTGCACACGACCTCTATATGAAGTTTCCACATAAAGATGAGGGCGATTTAACTAAAATCCGTTCGCAAATTGTTAATCGACATAGATTAAACCAAATAGCGTTTAATCTGGGTTTAGACGAACTGATTAAAACGAGACCCAAATATGAATTAGAAAATACTCATATACCCGGCGATGCACTTGAAGCATTAGTCGGAGCGGTTTATTTAGACCTCGGAATAAAACAAGCAACTAAATTTATAAGAAAAAAAATAGTTTCTAATAAGATAAATATTTCAGAACTCGCTGAAACAAACACAAATTACAAGTCGATAATTTTAGAATGGGGACAAAAATATAAGTATAAAATAGAATTTACTGCGGAAGCGTTCGATTTTTCTGTCCCTGAATTTGCAGAAAGAGAAACTTTTTTGGCAAAAATTTATGCAGACGGTAAATTAATTGGACAAGGAAAAGGTGTTTCAAAAAAAGAAGCACATCAAAATGCTGCATATCAAGCATTTAAATATGTTTCTGACACATCAAAGTTCCGACTAAAAAATAGTAAAAAGAAGAGGTTAGTGGTTAATGATTAGTGGTTAGTGGTTAGTGACAGCTGATTACCGAATACTGATAACTGAATACTGAATACTAACTACTGATTACTTATTACTGACAACTGACAACTGATAATTGGTAACTGACAACTAATAACTAATAACTAAATACTGAATACTGAATACTGAATACTAAATACTGATAACTGATAACTGACAACTGATAACTGATAACTGATAACTGAAAACTGATAACTGACAACTGATAACTAAAAATGAATGTCGAAGAATTACAATCTCAAACTATTCGTTGGATGCGATTTCCACTTGCGGTTGCTATTGTTTATAGTCATAATCTAACTTGGGAACTGCAGCAAACCCTTAGCCCCTTTGAATGGAGTAGCCTTTCGATAACCGATTTATACCATATTGTATGCACAACAGTTTCGGGAGTTTTGGCACGTATTGCGCGCCCGTGCTTTTTTATATTTTCAGGATTTCTCTTTTTTAATAATATCAAAGAATGGAACAAACAGACATATTTTAAAAAAATTAAGAGCAGAATCAAGACGCTTGTCGTTCCATATTTGCTTTGGAATAGTATTGCTGTAATCGTTGTTGCGTCATATTATTTGTTGCGTACAGAATACGGTCCCCAATTTTTGACTGAACTTTGGGAAAATGGAATATTGAAAATTTTTTGGAACTATCACGCAGAAGGCGGTTGGAACGATATTTTTGGTGTTGCTGTAGTATCTCACTATCCATTTAACGCTACAATGTGGTTTATTAGAGATTTAATATTGTTAATATTTTTATCTCCGTTGATTTATTATTTTTTGAAGTATTCGAAATTAGTAGGAGTAATAATTCTTGGCTTCGGATTTTATGCACTTGCAAGAACTTTTTCAAATGCAATATTCTTTTTTTGCATTGGTGCTTATTTCAGTATTCATGGAAAAAATATGATAATCGAATTAAGAAAATGGAAAATATTTTGGTTTATTATTGCAGCAATAACAATGTTATTATCAATTTATTACAAAACCAAAACAAATTTTTTACCCATTTTTATTGTAACAGGAGCTATTTCAACAATTATTATCGTTTCGGGATTTATTGAAAAAGGAAAGATCGATGCCAAGAACAAAGTTGTAACGTTTTTTGCTAAAACAAGTTTCTTTATATTTGCAACGCATACAGTTTTATTATTGGAATGGTCCAGGCGATTGGTCGATGTAATAATAAAATTTGAATGCACGTTATTCCTGATTATAAAATACTTAGCAACTCCTTTAGTTTGTGTCTCTATTTGTGTTGGATTATATTATGCGGCAAATAAGATATCACCAAAAATAATGAATGTTCTTACAGGGAGTAGATAATCACTGATATAAATGAATTCAGTTGCCTATTTTCACTTCGCAATATTTTCCGAAGACTGCAATGCCGTATTTTATTATTTCGCTTTAGTTTTCTGATAATTAGCGTTAATTAGTGTATTTCGTGGCAAAATATAAACATTCTATGAAATTTTGTTGCTCAATATTATTTAGTTACATTTAAAAATTTATTATTTTTGCAAAAAATAAATAATATAAAATAGAATAAAATGGCAGAATTATTTAAAAATATGTTTAATGCGAAGTTTTTCGATGGATTTACGAAAGCATTGAAATATACAAATAGCGATTTTGATGAACCTCTGTTTTTATCTGAAATAATGGATAAAGATTGGGAAAACAAGGAGTTATTGCAACGAGCGATGCATATCACGGCAGTACTGAAAAAATTTTTACCGGCAGATTATAAAATTGCAATAGAAAAGATACTCGAACTAATCAAATACGTAAAAAGTACGCAGTATTGGGTATCAGTAGAAAAGACCCAGTTTGGGTTATCTTTGGAATATGGAATTTTATCCGGTTTTATTGCTGAATATGGTTTAGATGATTATGATGTTTCAGTTAAAGCAATCGAAGAAATCACACAATTCACGAGCTGTGAGGGTGCTGTTCGCCCTTTTATCATCAAATATCCTGATAAAATGATGAGGCAAATGTTACTTTGGTCAAAACATGACCATTGGGCTGTTAGACGGCTATCGTCCGAAGGTTGCCGTCCGAGACTTCCATGGAATATGGCATTGCCAAATTTAAAAGAAAACCCTGCACCAATTATTCCAATTTTAGAAAATCTTAAAAATGATACATCAGAAATTGTTAGAAAGAGCGTTGCTAATAATTTGAACGACATTGCAAAAGATAATCCAGAAACGGTAATCGATTTAGTGAAAAAATGGCAAGGCGAGTCGAAAAATACGGACTGGGTTATCAAACACGGTTGCAGAACGCTATTAAAACAAGGCAATGCAGAAGTATTAGAAATATTTGGTTTGAACATTGTAAAAAATATCACTATTGAGGATTTTCAGATTTTAACTCCAAAAGTCAAAATCGGTAAGTCGTTAGAGTTTTGTTTTAAACTATTGAACAATAATAATACCAAAACCAAAATACGACTCGAATATGGACTTTATTACCAAAAGGCAAACGGTACATTATCAAAGAAAGTCCATAAAATCAGCGAAAAAGAATATGCAGAAAATTCAATAACAGAAATCACCAGAAAGCAATCATTTCGTGTAATTACAACAAGGGTATTTCATATTGGACTTCACCAAGTTTCTATCATCATTAATGGAAAAGAATTGGATAAATATGATTTTGAACTAATTGAATGAAATCAGTTATTTTCTTTTTTTTGTGTAACCAGCATCGGTAAATCTAAGGAAATACCTTCTGCTGTAAAAATATCTTGTATGTTAGAGTGTAGTGCTGTCAATATTTTGGGCATCATATCAGCATCAGAAATATAAACATTTATTTGATAGGTATTATAATAATCGTCTAATTTCAGGTCTAATACAAATGGTTCTCGGTCTTGTATAATTCCGTCAGTAAGTTTTGCGGCTTTAATAAGCAGTTCGTGCGCTTGTTTCCAACCTATATCGTAACCAATTGATACATTTGAATGTAAAATTAAGCCAAAATCTCGTGCAGATGCAGAGTAATTAGTTGTATGTGAGGTCATTATCAACGAATTTGGAATTGTAATAACTTCATTTTTAGGCGTTTTTAATCGTGTAACAAAAGGCGTTTTTTCGAGTACATTTCCTACTACGTCGTTTAGTTTGATACGGTCGCCTACCTTAAATGGACGCATATAAGTAATAACCAACCCTGCCATCACATTTGCCACAACAGAAGTAGAGCCAAGAGACACAATAAGTCCGATAAATATTGAAACTCCTTGAAATGCGCCTTCATCCGAGCCGGGTAAGTAATTGTAAACCATTGCTATCATAAATGCGTAAAGCAAAAATTTAAGGATATGAAAAGTAGGCATTGCCCAATCGGCGAAAAAACCGGTAATTTTTAGACGCTCGCTCGATATTTCTTTGGCTACGTATTGGAGTCCTTTGACTAAATAACGGATACTTAACCAAATGATAGCAATGATAAATAAGTTTGGAATATATTCTATAATAGAAAAAAAGATTGATTTTGCGGGAGTTAGAATGTAACCGAACAATATGTTGGCGAACTCTTTTGTTTGCGGAAAAATTGAAAACAAAATTGGAACTGTTATCAGCAGTTGTAAAAGAATGAGTATCCAGCGAAGGATATTCCCCAGAAATACTACAAATTTAGTTTGCGTTTTTGTGTTAAATAGTTCATAATCACGAATAACAATCGGTTTGAATTTGGTATGTGTATTTTTTATTACGATAGTTTTAAATTTTCGATAGAGTCGGTTAGTAAGTCTAAAAAGAACGTATTGAACGGCTAAAACTAATATAAACAATGATATACGTTTCAAAAGTTGTAGCCAACTATTTTTCTTTTGGAGTATTTTTAATGTTTCTACGATGGCTGCTTTTTGGGAATCGGCGAGCAATTCGAGTGACATATCCATCCAAAGAGCGTCATCGTTGGTAACAGATAAAATTAGCCTATCTTTGTACATAATTTCGATTTGTGCAATATTCTCTATTGGAAATAGATAGATAGAATCGGGTCGCACGCTTCTTGTTTTTCCCATTTCCATGATGATTTCTTCGGCTTTTATTGCCCTGTCGTGCGGTGAAATACCTCCGTGTGAAGCATAAAATTGAAACAATGTATCACCAATTATCACGAGCGGAACGCCATGGGTTGTGTGTCGCAACGAATCAATGCGGGTTTTGTGCAAATGTTGACGTATTGAATCTGATAGATACGACAAGCGAGTCTTTTCTAACTCTTCAATGTAGAAAAGTTCATTGAGTTTCATCTCTTGGAGTTGTTGTTTTAGCATCTCAATTTCCAAAGAATCGGAATAGGATTGTGTTTCAGATGAAATGTCGGCTGTTTCCTGTTTTGATTTGTCGTTTTTTGTGCCAAATAAATTGTCAGTTATATTTGATAACTGTGCACTCAACGATTGAAAACAGAAAATCACTAAAAATATTGATTTTACTATTCTTTTCATAATAAATAATTTATTTAGTTTTAATTTTTAATGCCAAAATTTTTTTATAAAAATAACTTTTATAATGCCACTTATAATGCCATTTGTAGTGCCAAAATTCTAAAAATAATCATTTATATCGTTAATAATCAGATAGTTCTTTAATGCCACATTTTTCGTTTTTAATGCCATTTATCGTATCATTTTTTTGCCATCTTCTATGAAAATATAAAAATAACTTTTATAATGCCACTTATAATGCCATTTATAGTGCCATTTATAGTGCTAAAAATCTTAAAATAATCATTTATATTGTTAATAATCAGATAGTTCTTTAATGCCACATTTTTCGTTTTTAATGCCATTTATGTAGCTCTAATTATTATAAATCAAAAGTGATTTTGTATCCACCGGTTTTTAAAGTTCCAATATATTCAATAAAGCCTTTTTCTTTTAATTTTCTCAGATTTCTCATAATAGTTCTTTGAGATTTATCTGTTTTTTTACTAATTTGAATAGCTTTAATCCCATCTTCGTTTCCAATAATAGATAAAATATCTCGTTCAATATCAGATAAGTTTGTAAAATTCAAGTGATTATCGGTCTGAATATTTTCTAGTGGACTTTGATAGTCAACGGTAACATTATCGATATCCTTTTCTCTAATTGTAACTCCGAAAACACCAAGTGTTTTTATTTCACTTCCCAAACATCACCCATTTTTGCTAATTCAACGAAAGTATTAACTTTCTTTGATGCCTGAATTTCTTTTATTTGTGTTTCAAGCAATTTGTCGTAAACGGGCGCATTAACTTTTCGAATAATACCAAGTGCAACAGGAAATGGATAGTCCATACCTATTAATTTCAGGTGCATTGACGGCTCTATTGTAGTTTCGTCGTGTACCAAAATATCCTTTTCAGTAATTCCGTTTTCGCCAATTGTTACAATTTCGAGGTTTATGCCGTTAAGTATCAGACCTTTGTTTTTATCCTTACCAAAAATCATCGGTTTACCGTGTTGCAAAAGGATTGTTCTATCGTCTTTAAACGCTCTATCAGTAATTTCGTCATAAACTTTATCGTTGTAAATAACGCAGTTCTGTAATAGTTCAACGACCGATGTTCCGTGATGTAACGCTGCTTCTTTAATAATTTCTACGCTGGTTTTCAGTTCTTTATCAATAGTTCGAGCAAAGAATGTACCTCTTGCGCCAATGGTCAATTCGCCGGGACGAAATGGATGTTCTATTGTTCCGTAAGGCGATGTTTTTGAAACAAAACCTATTTTTGAAGTAGGAGAATATTGTCCTTTTGTCAGACCATAAATTTGATTATTAAAAAGTAGAATAGTAAGGTCTACGTTGCGTCTCACTGCGTGAATAAAATGGTTTCCACCAATTGCTAATGCGTCGCCGTCGCCGGTTATTTGCCAAACATTAAGTTTAGGATTTGCAACTTTTACGCCCGTTGCTACTGCCGATGCGCGCCCGTGAATTGTGTGAAATCCGTAGGTATTAACATAATAAGTAAAACGTGACGAACATCCGATACCTGAAATAACGGCAGTGTTGTCGCGGTCTAATTCTAATTCTGCCATCGCTTTTTGAACCGAGTTTAAAACGGCATGGTCGCCGCAGCCCGGACACCAGCGTGGATTTGACTTGCTTTTATAGTCAAGATATGTTAGTTTATTTTCTTCTGTTTCCATCAATTTGATATTTTATTATAAATCAAAATTTTACGCTTCAATAAGTTTAATAAATGCATCTTTTAATTCCTGTACAATAAATGGTTGACCCTGTATTTTATTGTATTGGTGATAATGGAACTCGGGATGTTTCATTTTCAAATAGCTAGCAAACTGCCCTAAATTTAATTCGCATACGATAATTTTTTGGTATTTTTCTAAAATATCTTTTGTATTTTTCGGTAGCGGATTTATGTAGTTAAAATGTGCTAATGCAATTTTTTTACCCTCTTTATTCAATTCAGAAACGGCAGTGAATAAGTGTCCATAAGTACCTCCCCATCCAATTGCCAAAGTGTCGGCTTCGGGGTCGCCTTCAACTTCTAATTCGGGGATATAATTAACTATTCTATCTAATTTTTCTTGGCGTAATTTCACCATTTTTTCGTGGTTCTGGGCATCGTGTGAAATTGTTCCAATTTGGTCGGTTTTTTCGAGACTTCCAATTCTGTGTCTGAAACCGGGCGTTCCGGGAGCGACCCAGTCGCGATTTAATTTCTCTGGGTCTCTTAAATAAGGAAGAAATTCCTCTGCATTCTGCTTTGTTTTTGGAATTTTAATTGTCGGAAAATCACCTTCTTCGGGAAGTTTCCAAATTTGTGTACCGTTTGCTAAAAATCCGTCTGTAAGTAAAATTACAGGAATAGTATGTTCTACAGCAATTTTCGAGGCAATATATGCGAAGTCGAAACAATTAACGGGTGTACTTGCGGCAATAACAGCAGCGGGACTTTCGCCGTTCCTACCGTAAAGTGCTTGTAATAAATCTGCTTGTTCGGTTTTTGTTGGAAGTCCAGTTGATGGTCCTCCTCGCTGAACGTTCACTACAACCAACGGTAATTCTGCCATAACTGCCAATCCTATTGCTTCGCCTTTTAATGCTAAACCGGGACCGGAGGTGGTTGTAATTCCGAGATGTCCTGCAAAACTTGCGCCTATTGCGGTACATATACCTGCGATTTCATCTTCTGCCTGAAATACTTTTACGCCCAAATCTTTGCGTTCTGATAATTCTTGTAAAATTTCTGTTGCAGGCGTAATAGGATATGAGCCGAGAAACAATGATAGACCCGACTTTTCGGCTGCATAAAGAAAACCCCAAGCAGTTGCTTTATTTCCGTGAAGGTTACGATAAAAACCTTTTTTTACTGGGGCAGGAGCAACATAATATTGAGGAACTTCATCTCTAATGGAATTTCCGTACCAAAACCCTGCTTCAAAAAGTGTAAGATTCACATCACGAATTACTTTTTTCTTTTCAAATTTTTTGTTAAGAAAAGCCATTATCGGGTCTAATGGACGATTAAACAACCAGCATGCGAATCCCAGAATAAACATATTTTTGCTTCGCAAAACGGTTTTGTTGTCAACCTCCATAACTTTGACGCTCTCGCGAGCAAGTAAACCTACGGGAATTTTAATAATTTTGTACTTTTCCAATTGATCTTCTACAATTGGGTCGTCTGTTTCATATCCTGCTTTTTGCAGGCTTTTTGCGTCAAAATTATCCTCGTCGTAGATGATTGTTCCGCCGGGGCTCATCCACTGTGCGCCAGTTTTAAGCGCTGCGGGATTCATTGCTATCAAAACGTCTATGTAATCACCGGGCGTTAAGATATTTGAGTGTCCAAAATTAATTTGAAAACCAGAAACGCCACCTATTGTTCCCTGCGGTGCGCGTATATCAGCGGGATAATCTGGAAACGTGGAAATAGCGTTCCCATACATTGCAGATGTCTGTGAAAACAATGTTCCCGTCAATTGCATACCATCACCAGAATCCCCTGAAAATCTGACCGTTAACTTTTCTTTGTTTATTGTCATTGATCTTTCCCCCATAAATATTTATACTTTGAATTTATATAAAATGAACATTTACAGATATTTAACCTATATATTTTTTTAAAAATCAGCCGCAAAATTAGTTTTTTTTTAATTAATAAAGAAAATGATTAAAAAATTTTTTATATTTTTCATTGTTTTGATGTAGCCTGCATTATTCATTGGCATATAAAATCAAATTATGCATGTGCTTTTAGAAATGCCCTGAGTAGCGCTTTTTGAGCAACCGCAAGGGTGCGCTCCTACCGGGTTATCTACGTGGCACTCCGTACTGATTGCTACTGATAGGTAAAAAGTTCAGATACAAATATTTTATTTTTTTTTCTATATTTATTTTACAGAGTCAATAAATTGACTCTCTTTTTCAACTATTCTTAATTAATTCTTCAACAATTTCGTTCAACAACTCCTCGTTTTTATCCACAAAAATAAGCCCTGCATTTTCTAAATTTTTAATATTTTTATCGGAGGCATCGTCCATTTCGGTGCTTGCCATACATAAATCGGGCTCTAAACGGATATATGAAGAGGAACATCCAAAGGCTTCAAACAATCTTTTAACCTGATAACTAACCACTTCTGCCGATGAGGACATCATCATATCTATTAACGGTGCTATCCAACGTATTAATCCCCACCGCTTTGCTGTGGTATATGCGTACTTTTTCAGAACTTTGCCCGTACCGATAGAAACAACATACATATTTTCAAAATTTGGCTTGTCGAAGTTGGCAAATTTATTTTTACGTGCCTCAACCAACGTGGACATTGTCGGGTCGTTGGCAAAAATACCGCCATCTATAAGGTAAGCCGTTTTGCCCGATAAAGAATTTATTTTTGCAGGTTGAAAATAGGTCGGTGCAGCAGAAGTAGAACGAGCAATATCTCGCATGAAATAATCTTTGTGAGGCGATTCCACCGCATCAGTTGAAGTAAAGAAAACAGCATGACGACTGCTTATATCATAAGCCGTTATTAAACACGGTTTTCGCGCTTCTGACAATTTAACATCACCAACTTTCTCATTCAAAATATTTTCCAACCCTTTTTCTGTATAAATTGCACCCAAAACTTTTGATAGATTTCCGGCATTAATTTTCTTTTTAAAAATTGTCTTACCGTGTGTTTTATACAAATCTATTGCATCTTTTGCAAAATAACGACTTCGTTTTTTGTCACTTTTTGTATTTGCGGGCAGTAAGTACAAAACGGTCAATATTCCGCCTGTGCTTGTTCCTGCGATCATATCAAAATAATCGGCAAGTGTAGCATTAGGATTATTGGTCTTAAACTGAAGCCTTTCTTCAATATAGTTTAAAATTACGGCAGGAATAATTCCTTTGATACCTCCGCCGTCAATGGTTAAAATACGTAATTTCTTCATGGGTATTGATTTTAAGTAATTGTTATATTTTATATCATTAATTCTATTCATCCATCCTTTGCGAAATCTCTCATTTGTCGGTTTTTTTTTACAAATATCATCAATATACTGTATTCGTGCTTCTTTGATATTGTTGAATAATTCTTGCGGCTCCCTTTCATTGAGGGCTGCAAGTGTTATTTTTCCGACTATTCCGTCCTTGGCAACACCCAGAATGCGCTGCGGAATTTTTATTCCCCATACTCCGCTACACCAAAGCCAATCCACAAGTATCTCCGCTATTGAATGAGAATCAATATTATCTGCGTTCCATCTGTCCCAATATCCTTTTTTAAATATATGATTCCACTGTTCGGGAGTTATAGTTTTCAAATCATCTACGGTTCTGTCTTTGCCGTAGAACTGCTTAAAAGTAGCGATTGTAACGCCCATATTTGTAGCGCCACCTTTATCAAGAGGGTCATCTACAAAACCGCCTTCCCATTTTTGGATAAAGGGAATAATTTTTTTATAATCAGCCATATAGCAATATTTTAGGTATATAATTCAAAGAAAATTTTTGTAAAAATAGAATTTTTTTGTGAGATAGATGACATAATTTGAAAAATAATTTTATTATCACAATTCATATTCTCTCAAATAATAATGCCAAAAACCTATTGTTTTGTTAATTGTAAAATTGCATATTTTCAGATTCCTCATTTCACTACGTTTCATTCGGAATGAAATGGTCATTCCGAGCGTAGCGAGGAATCTTGGCCTGCGTCATTTTACACATAACTTTTCACTATATTATAATATCAAAAGCCCATTCCAAAAAATATGCGTTCGATACGTTTCGTGCCAAATTACTTATTGAAATAGAAGCATTTTTTCGTGTGGAGGAAAATTCATATTTTCATATAAAAAACCTTAAAAAATGTTAAATTTTTTTGTTTAATTAGGATATTAATTTCAAAGGTATTATCTTTGCAAACTTTATCAGTTATTAAATCGTTTAACATAAATAAATTAGTATGAGAAATGTCATTATTATTGGAGCTGCGGGGAGAGATTTCCACAACTTCAATACCTTTTTCAGAGGTGATAAAAGTTTTAATGTTGTTGCCTTTACGGCAGCGCAGATTCCCGATATTGATGGAAGAAAATATCCTAAAGAATTAGCGGGAGATTTATATCCAAACGGCATCCCAATTTATGCCGAGTCAGAACTTCCTCGACTTATAAAAGAATTGGAAGTTGATGTTTGCGTATTTGCATACAGTGATGTACCCTATCCGCGGGTTATGAACATGAGCGCTATTGTCAATGCCGCAGGAGCCGATTTTGGTATGCTCGGTCCTAAAAAGACAATGATAAAATCAACAAAACCTGTTATTGCAGTAGGAGCAACTCGTACAGGTTGCGGAAAAAGCCAAACATCACGGAAAATTATTGAAATCCTTGTTGAAATGGGATTAAAAGTGGTTGCAGTCAGACACCCTATGCCTTATGGGGACTTAGTAAAACAAAAAGTTCAACGTTTTGCTTCTGTCGAAGACCTCAAAAAACACAATTGCACAATCGAAGAAATGGAAGAGTACGAACCTCACGTGGTTACAAAAAGAAATGTAATCTACGCAGGAGTAGACTACGAAGCAATTCTTAGAGAAGCCGAAAAAGACCCTGACGGTTGTGATATAATTTTATGGGACGGTGGAAATAACGACTTCCCATTTTATAAACCCGATTTGATGGTGGGAGTTGTCGACCCGTTGAGACCGAATGCAGAAATTTCATACTATCCCGGCGAAGTTGTCGCACGTATTGCTGATGTTATTTGCATCAACAAAATTGACTCCGCATCGTTGGATAATATCAATATTGTCAGAAATAATATTGCAAAAATCAACCCTAACGCTACTGTTATTGATGCCGCATCATATCTTACAGTTGATAAACCCGAACTAATTACAGGCAAAAATGTGTTAGTGATTGAAGATGGTCCAACTTTAACACACGGAGAAATGAAAATTGGTGCAGGAACTGTTGCTGCACTGAAATTCGGTGCGGGTAAATTGATTGACCCACGTCCATACGCCCTTGGTAAATTGAAAAATACCTTCGAAACATATCCTGAAATAGGTGTTTTATTGCCCGCAATGGGATATGGTGATCAACAAGTCCAAGATTTAGAAAAAACTATTGCAAATACACCTTGTGATGCCGTTGTTATTGCGACTCCAATTGATTTGCAGAGAATAGTTAAAATTAAACAACCAACTGTAAAAGTAGACTATGAACTGCAAGAAATTGGTTTCCCCAATTTTAATACCGTTCTTAAAGAATTTGTTGAAAAACAAAATATTAAGAAATAATTAAAGAAGTTTTTTTTCATTCAAAGAAGCACGAATTTTATGGTTCGTGCTTTTTTTATTCAATTAATTAAAGCAAATCAGGTATTATTTACTCTTTCTTCAAAGTTCTCGGATCCAGCGGAATAGCCGTTGCTCTTTTTTCGTTTCTTTTTTGGTCGTCAAAAATATATCTGAATGTGATGTGCCTTTTTGCGAAGGTTGCGCCAACTGATTCGTGTAACGCTCGCATTCTGGGGTTGAAGTCGCCTACCCACGATAACTCTACTTCGGTGTAATGAGGCATTTTGCTCATTACGTCGCGCAAGTGCCAAAAAATACCCGATTCTATTCCTATCCGCTGATAATGAGGTGCTACGCCCATTATTACGATGCGGGAACGAGTCATAGTTTTTGTCAATTTATGATATAAAAACCGTATTTTGTTGAGTAAATGTAGTTTACCATTCAAATGTTTCAATATTTGATTAATATCGGGAAACATAATAAGAAACGCAATGGGGTCATTATTATGGTATGCAAACCATATCATTTGTTCGAGCATAAAAGATTTGGAATCTTTGAGCGTTTTTCTGAGGGTGTCGGGGTTCATTGGAGTAAAATTTTCGTGAAAACGCCATGCGTCGTCGTAAACTTTCACAAAATCAGCGATAAATTGCTCTGAATCTTTCCAATTAAAATGTTTGAAACTATATTCGGGTTTATTGATAATTCGTTCGGCAATTTTCCAGAATCGTTCGGGGAATGGTTTTGTCAAATCTAAATGATTGCTCACTTGTTCGAAATAGTTAACAAAACCGTAGTTCTCAAAAAAATCCTTGTAGTATGGCGGATTGTACTGCATACCTAATCCGGGGTGTGTAAATCCATCTGTAAGGAGTCCCCAGAAGTTGTCGTTTTCGCCGAAATTAATTGGACCGTCCATTGCTTCCATACCTCGTTCTTTAAGCCAATTTTTTGCAGTATCGAAGAGCAAAAATGCAGCATTTTGGTCGTTAATAGATTCAAAAAAGCCCATCCCTCCTGTTGGTTGGTCAAAACCGAATGCCTTTTTCTTATTAATGAAGGCAGCAATTCTGCCGATGGGAACTTCTTTGTCGTCAATCAAAATAAACCTCTCGGCTTCACCGTAATTGAAAAATTCGTTTCTTTTTGGGTCGAAAACTTCTTCAATGGAATCATCTAATGGACGAACATAATGTTGGTCGTTCTTATAAATCAAAGAAACCATATTTAAAAATTGTTTCTTCTGCTTTTTTGTTGTAACTTTAACTATCTTCATAAAATCTAAAAATTTTTCTGAATATTTTATTTTGATAATATTTTTTTAAAACACTATTTAATTATCATAAATTTATTTACTATTTAATTCTTTTTTGACAATAGTTGGCGGCAAAAAATTATCACCAGTAACAACCGATTTTCCTGTTTTTGCTTCTAATTCTTTACGAGCATTTTTTGCCACATTACCACCTTTTTTACTTGCTTTAGCATTTTCATTAAAACCTTTAGCTTGCTCGCTTTCTGCAATTTCTCGTGTTGAAAGTTCGGCTAATGCCGTAAAAATCAATTCCGCTTCATTCATGTGGTCGCGTAAATTTTGGCTTTTCAAGTTTTTTAAATCTTTATGTTCTTTTACAGTCAACCCCGTCCATTCTTGATGAATAATATTAGTCAATGCTGCGAACTCTTGATTTTCTTTTACTCCCGCATCTTTCCAATAATCAGTCAGTTTGTTGCGTGTTTCCTGTCCTGTCATTCTTTGTTGTATCCATTTTTCGCTTCTTCCGAGTTTTGCCCAATTTTTGCGCGCGCGGTCAATACTTTGCGCTGGGTCAATAGTTTCCTTAATGCGTTCATAACCAACTTTTGCTAACCATTGTTTAAAAGGTTCTGCTTTGGGCGAAGGAATTGATTGAATGATACGAAACAAACTCTGTACATTGGCGCAGTCGGTCAGGTATTTTTTTCCATCAGCAGACATCAATTTCAGTTGTCGACAAATTGTCGACAACTCAATTCCGTCTTCAAGTTTCACACGTTGTTTCATTTTAAACCAATAATCGCGCGGATTAATACTTTCAGTCAATACTTCAACAACATCTACAACCGAAAAATACCATTCTTCTAAAGTTTCATCCCAAGTTGTGCGAATTTTTTGTTCTTCAAAAATCTTTATTTCAGTGCTTTGTGCCATAATAATATAATTTAAAAATTTGCGGCAAATATACTATTTTTTTCATAAAAGAGCCATTTTGCTAAAATATTATTAGTTTAATAACAATAATGAAATTAATAGTTTGGTTCTCAAAAAATTATGGTTTTTTATTCTGTTTTTTGATTTATATTTTTCGTTTCAAAACCTTTTTCCTTTGAAGATGGCAATGTATAATGTGTTATCATCCGTTTGGTATCATCAATTGCCAATCCCATACAAAGAGCATTGGGATATGGTTTTGCATAATTTTTTTCAACAATTTGTTTGTATGCATCTTCGGCTTTCTTTATGGGGTCGTATCCTTCGTAGGCTACTTTGAGTTCGATAACCCAAATATGTCCTTTATGCAAAAGCACAATATCGGAACGACCTAAATTTGTGTGCATTTCAGCAAAAACTACTACTCCGCAGCCTCGCAAAAAAGCAAATAAAATGGAACGATAGTGCCATTCGCGTGGATCCATATCATAATCGTTATCAGAAACACTTTTTTGTGCAATTTTTCTAAAATCATCGTAAACAATAGATGCAAGCAAACGGTTGAAAACGGTTACTACCATCTTATAATTTGCGTTCATTAACGCTTTTAGTAAATCACCTCTGCAATAAGTATAATCTTCATCTTTGTCTTGCAAAAAATTTTGCGCTACCAATTCCGACATGGAATTTAGCACTTCTGTATTTGGGTAATCCAATGAAAGATAGTCGGTTGTACCGGGTCGCAAAGTCAAATATCCTGCCTGATAAAGGAAACCTTCGGGAGGAGTTTCGTCCACGTCGCCCGGACTTTTTGCAAAATCTTCGGAAATAGGATAATTCCGAAATTGTTCTACTGTTAAATTCCTGTGTTTCAAGTAGTCTGCGATTATTTTAGGTTTGCCCGTATCTATCCAATAGTTTAAAAACCGCTTATTATCAAAAAATTCCAAAGTAGAAAACGGATTATAAAGTCGAGTTAAAGCATCATAATCAAACGAAAATCCATTGTAATACGATCGCATCTTTTCAATTAAACCTTCGGTACTTAAATTAATTTTTTGGGCTGTTTCGGCAAGATAGTCGGGGAAATATTTAATGATTTCTTCTTCCGTTAGTCCGCAGATTTCCGAATATTCGGGCATCAATGAAATATCTTTAAGATTATTGAGGGATGAAAAAACGCCGACCTTTGCAAACTTGGATATACCTGTGATGAAAATAAAACGGATGTGTTTCTCGTTTGCTTTGAGTTGTTTGTAAAAACTTCGAAGTTCAGCACGAACCTTATTAGCCATAGTTGAATCATTTACAAATTCGACGTAAGGAGAATCGTACTCATCTATCAAAATAACTACCTGTTTATTATTTTTTTTGGCTGCATTGATTATTAGTTTTCTAAAAATATTGCCGGCAGATAAATCCTTGGGAACATCGACTCCCAAACTTTCTGCGGCTTCTATCGTTATTTCTCTGAGAGATTCTTTGATTCCGCTAATACCGTCATTTGTGACTACAGCACTAATATCCAACGAAATAACAGGACTTGGCTCAAAATCCATCATAAACTTCTCCGCATAAAGTCCCTTAAAAAGTTCCTTCTCGCCGGCAAAAATCGCCTCAAAGGTCGATGCTATAACCGACTTGCCAAACCTACGAGGTCGGGCAAGAAAATAAATTTTGCCCTTACGGATCATCTCGACAAGATATTTGGTCTTGTCTACATATATATATCCTCCTTTGCGGATTTGCTCAAACCGCTGAACACCAACAGGTAAATTTAATCTATTATTTTCCATCGTTTTAAAATTTTTTGCAAATGTAATTGAAATTTTTGATATAGTACAATATTTGATATAGAACTAAATATGAATATAAGGGTTTTTTACTCTGTTTCTTGATTTATACTTTTCGTTTCAAAACCTCTTTCCTTTGAAGAAGGCAATGTATAATGTGTTATCATTCGTTTGCTATCATCAATTGCCAATCCCATACAAAGAGCGTTAGGATATGGTTTTGCATAATTTTTTTCAACAATTTGTATGTATGCTTCTTCTGCTTTCTTTATGGGGTTGTATCCTTCGTAGGCTACTTTGAGTTCGATAACCCAAATATATCCTTTATGCGATAGCACAATATCGGAACGACCTAAATTTGTGTGCATTTCGGCAAAAACAACCACGCCGCAGCCACGCAAAAAAGCAAATAAAATGGAACGATAGTGCCACTCGCGTGGATCCATATCATAATCATTATCAGAAACGCTTTTTTGTGCAATTTTTCTAAAATCATCGTAAACAATAGATGCAAGCAAACGGTTGAAAACGGTTACTACCATCTTATAATTTGCGTTCATTAACGCTTTTAGTAAATCACCTCTGCAATAAGTAT
>Ga0099364_10000972_pt1 | contig 48426 bp, 35 predicted proteins | sample TergutTh196P3_FD_73070 | JGI IMG/M metagenome (GOLD analysis project Ga0099364, IMG submission 73070) | Microcerotermes parvus P3 segment gut microbial communities from Pointe-Noire, Republic of the Congo - Th196 P3 | ecosystem: Host-associated > Arthropoda: Insects > Digestive system > Gut ...
CACGCCTGCGTCGCGCCGGGCCGTTTCGCGCACGACTGCGTCGTGCCGGGGGGTGGACATGACGGCCACTCTAGGGCATTCCCGGGTGTGTGCCCTTGTCGGCGGCACCGTCGCGCCCCGCGACCCGTCTGGTCTCTTCGACCACCATCTCCCGCAGCTCCTCGGCCGACGGCAGCGCCGCCCGCACGTCGGCGGGCAGCCCGTTGTAGTCAGCCACACCGAGTGCGGTGGTCATGTTCGCCAGGGTGTAGCGGACGACGGCCTCGTTCCGGCCGGTGCACAGCAGGACGCCGATGGTCGAGGCCTGCTTGGCGTGGTCACGCACCTGGTCGTCCACCACCGACACGTAGGCGCTGAGCTGGCCGAGGAACCCCGGTTCGAAGTCACGGGTCTTCAGCTCGACGACCACGTAACGGGCCTGGGGGATGTGGAACAGCAGCAGGTCGAGCACCAGCTCGTCGCACCGCCCCTTCTCGTCGGTCACCTCGAAGCGGACCTGGCGCCCCACGAACGCCATGCCCCGACCGAACTCGGTCAGGGTGTCCTGCAGGCGGGTCCATGAGCGCCTGCTCCACGTCCCGCTCGGTCGCCCGCTCCACCAGGTCCAGGTGCTCGAAGACGTACGGGTCCTTCACCAGCTGCTGCGCCAGCTCGCAGTCCGACGGGTCGAGCACCGCGGCGAAGTTCGTCGGCGCCGCCCCGACCTGCGCCTTCAGCCCCACCTTGATGAAGTGTCCCAGGACGCTCCGCTTCCACCCCTCTGCGACCGCCCGGGCCGCGTACCAGTCCCTGTCCTCGCGAGTCGACAGACGGTCGAGGAGCACGGTGACGTGGCCCCAGGGCAATTCTCCAACACGGTGTTGGAGAAAGTCTTCCTCGGTCGGCCACACCTCTGCCGCACGCCGCATGTACCGCAGGTTCGACGGCGACCACCCTCGCTGACCAGGGAACTCGCGTTGCATGTCGCGCGAGAGCTGGTCCACGACACCAGCACCCCACCCGTCGCGCCCCTGACGCTCCAGGATGTCGTGCCCGATGGACCAGTACAGCCGCAGCACCTCGGTGTTGGCTGCTCGGGCCGCCCGGAACTGCGTGGTGCGCACCCGGTCCTTCACATCGGTGAGCCACTCGGTGTAGCCCGGCGGTACCTGCGCCACAACGTGGCTGTCGGCGCTGCCGACCGGGGCGCCGGTGCGCCCGGCGGGGATTCGGTCCATCGTGGAGCCTCCTGCGTGTCAGGCGAAGGGGCGGTGTAAGCCCGTTCGCGGGTTGTCGAGCACCGTCGTCGGTGTCGAACAGATCTCATAGTCGTCACCCGTGCCTCGGTGGGACCCAGGCCAGCTGGCCGGTGAACAGCCCCCCTGTCGCGGCTGACTACCTGGGCCCGGCCGGGTACCGACTGGACAGGCTTGACGCGACCGAGGATGGGGCCCTCGTCGGGGCTGCCGGACAGCAGGATGCCGATGGTCGGAGCCTGCTTGGCGCGGTCGCACACCTGGTCGCCCACATACGTGGGTGACACTATTCCTCCTCTGTAGTTGGGGCTTTCGCAGCGGTCGGGCCGTGCCGGACCCGGCGAGCGCCGGACCAAGCGCGGGCGCCCAGGACAATGGCGGCGGCAGCCACGACCACCGCACCGAGAACCGGCCACATCCAGCGCGGTAGGCCGTCGGTGCTCGAGGGTGCCGGTCCGGGCGTGGGCTCGGCACTGGGCAACAGCGGGGCCCACGCCGGGCGTTGTGCAGTGCGTATGTCCTCGTCGGTCAGGCCGTGCTTGCGCCCGTCGTCGGGCACGATGAGCGGGTTGGCGTCGGGGTACTGCGTCGGGTCCACCGCCAGCATCTGCGGCAGGTTCGCCAACCCGTACCCGTGTGGCTGGTAGGCCCAATGCGTCTCACTGCCGGGCGGTGGCGGTGGTTGCGTGGCGGCGTTGGCGATCAGGGTCTGGATCAGCTGATCGTTGGTAGCCTCGGGCCACTTTTGCGCAACGTCCGCCAGCATCCCGGCTACCAACGCCGCCGGAACCTCCAACGAGTTGTTGATATTGGGATGATCCAGGTTCTCTCCTGGAGCAACAGGAAGAAGGAGCCCCACACCAGGCGCCCCCACAGTGGTGGTAGGTGACGCTCCGAACCACCAGCCGTGCTTGCTGAAACCCCCCACCGAGACCACCCCGTTCAGCGCCTGGATCCAGGTGCCGCCTGTCACCGACGTCGACGGGACGACCACCACGACCTTCTCGTGCACCGCATAGGCCACGGCCTGGGCGATCTGCCGGTCCGCTCGCACGCCCTGGTCGTACAGCGAGATGATGCGCGCCCCGTCGTCTACAGCCTGCACGATCGCCCGCGCGGTCACCTCAGGGTTGCCTGTGCAACGAAAGTAGTAGCCGGACACGACGCCGCCGACCGCGTAGAACCGAATGTCGGCACCCGGCGCGATACCCCGCACCGACTCCCGGCCGTCGGCTCCCCGCCCGTTGCCCGCGATGAACACTGCCTGGTAGGTACCGCCCCATACTGGTTGCGCCGCCGGGTGCGGCTCCTCACCTTTGCTCTTCAATGCCTCCTCTTCGCAGAACGACGGCTCGCGGACCGTCAGGTGGGCACCGGCCAACTCCGGCAGGTCCGACCAGATCCCCTGGTCGATCACCGCCACCGGCACACCCTGACCGGTGATCCCCTCAGCCTGGGCCTGGGTAACCTGCTGCTCCTCGTACCAGTCGTACCGCCACTCATCCCACGCGTCGTCCGGGTCGGCCGCCCAGGCCACCCCTGCCCCAGACCACATCAGCAGCACGACACCCAGCACCGACCGCACCGAGCGCATCCCAACCTCCCTTTTCGAACGTGCTCTCGTCCTGTTCATCACGCCTCCTGTCGGCACCTCACTCGTGCCTCGGTGGGACCCAGGCCAGCTGGCCGGTGAACAGTCCCCTGTCACGGCTGACTACCTGGGCGCGGCCGGGTACCGACTGGACAGGCTTGACGCGACCGAGGATGGGGCCCTCGTTGGGGCTGCCGGACAGCAGGATGCCGGTCGTGCCCAGATCGGTCAGCCGTTGGAGCACCTTGTCGTACATCGCCCGGCTGGCACCGCCGGAGTGCCGGGTGATGACCAGGTGCAGACCCAGGTCTGACGCCTGGGCCAGGAGCGGGACCAGCTTTTCCAGTGGGTTGCCCTGAGACGTGACCACCAGGTCGTAGTCGTCCACGATGACGAACCCGTCGGCGCCTTTCCACCACGACCGGTTGCGCAGCTGTTCGGCGGTGACGTCCGGTCCGGGGATCCGGCTGTTGAACAGCCCGGCCAGCTCGGCCATACCTCCGACGGTCATCTCGTGCGAGGTGAAATAGGCCAGCTGGTGCTCGGGCGGGATCTCGTCGAGCAGAGCCCGACGGTAGTCGACGACGAAGAACAGGGCCTGCCGCGGCGGCTGGTAGACCCGTTGGACCTCCCGGACGAAGGCCCGCAGCATCGAGGACCGGCCCGAGCCGCTCTCGCCGAACAGCAGCAGGTGCGGCTCGGCCACCGGGTCGATCCCGAACGGTGCCAGCGAGTCCTCGTCGATGCCCAGCAGGATCCGACGGTCGTCCGGTGGCGCCAGGGCCCGCACCTGGTCCAGGTCGATCCGTTCGGGCAGCATCCGCAACTTTGGCCCTTCCGGACCGGCGGCGGCTGCCCGGACCTGGTCGACCAGGTCGGCCACACCGTCGGCCAGCGTCGCGGCGTCGTCCGAACCGTCGACCCGGGGCAGCGCCGCCATGGTGTGCAACCCGCTGACCGGGTTCAGGCCGCGACCGGGGACCGCGGTCGGCACGTTCCCCGCGATCCGGCGGTTGCCCACCGTGTCGCCCGGGTCGCCCAGCCTCAGCTCCAGCTTGGTCCCGAGAAGATCCTTGACCTGACCGCGCACGTCCAGCCAACGGGTGGCGCTGAGCAGGACGTGGACGCCGTAGGTCAGGCCCTGCGCGACGATGCCCGCCACGACCGTCTCGAGGGTCTCGAAGTCCTTACGCAGCGTCGTCCAGCCGTCGACCACCAGGAACACGTCGCCCCAGCCGTCGTCCACCTCGCCGCGGGCCCTGCGCTGCCGGTAGGTGTCCATCGAGTCGATACCGTGCGCCCGGAAGTACGTCTCACGGGAGGCGACGACCGACGACACCTCGGCCACGGTGCGCCGCACCACGTCCGGTTCGGAACGTGAAGCCAGACCCGCCAGGTGCGGCAGGTCGCGCAGCCCCACGAACGAACCGCCGCCGAAGTCCAGCACGTAGAACTGCACCTCGGTCGGCGTGGCGGTCAGCGCCAGCGCGCACACCACCGTGCGCAGCAGGGTCGACTTACCGGACAGCGGGGCACCGACCACCCCCAGGTGCCCACCCGTCCCGGTCAGGTCCACGACCAGCGGTTCGCGGCGCTGCTCCAGGGGGACGTCGACCATGCCGACCGGGACCCTCAGCGGCCCGGCAGCCCGCCAGCCCGGGCTGGTCAGCCCCAGCCGCGGGTCGACCACGAGATCGCCCAGCAGCACGTCGAGCGGTTCGGGGCGTTCCAGCGGCGGCAGCCAGACGGGGTGCGCCTGTGTTCCCCGACCGACCATCGCCGCGACCGCGACCTCGAACATCGTGCCTTCCGGGGCCTGCTCCAGCACCGGCGGCGGCAGGTCGGGCTGCCGTTCGTCCAGCAGCGGGACCGGCGCGGCCGTGAACCGTTCCACCCGGGCCGCGGCGGTCCGGCCCGGTTCGGTGGTCACCGGCGCGGCGACCATACGCGGGGCGAGCCGACCGGACACGTAGGCGGCCTTGAACCGGGTCATCTCCTCGGTGCCGGTCTTCAGGTAGCCCACACCGGGTTCGGACGGCAGCCGGAAGGCGTCGTCCGCTCCCAGGACGGCCCGCGACTCGGCCGCAGAGAAGGTGCGCAGCCCGATCCGGTAGGACAGGTAGGTGTCCAGCCCGCGCAGCTTGCCCTCCTCCAGGCGCTGCGAGGCGAACAGCAGGTGGACCTGCAGCGACCGGCCGACCCGGCCGATGTTGACGAACGAGTCGACGAACTCGGGCCGGGCGGCCAGCAGCTCGGAGAACTCGTCCACGACGACCAGCAGCGCCGGCAGCGGGTCCAGGTCGGTGCGGCCCTCCCGCCGGGCCTCCTCGTAGTCGCTCACGCTGGCGAAGTTGCCCGCGGCCCGCAGCAGCTCCTGGCGGCGGGTCACCTCACCGGTCAGCGCGTCCTGGAACCGGTCGACCAGGGAGGCTTCCCGGCCCAGGTTGGTGATGATGGCCGAGACGTGCGGCAGGTCCGCCATCCCGGCGAACGTCGCACCGCCCTTGAAGTCCACCAGGACGAAGTTCAGCTGTTCCGGGGCGTGGGTCAGGGCCAGGGCCAGCACCAGGGTGCGCAGTACCTCCGACTTGCCCGAACCCGTCGCGCCGATGAGCACCCCGTGCGGGCCCATGCCCTGCTCGGCCGACTCCTTGAGGTCGAGCACCACCGGCGCCCCGTGCTCGTCCTGGCCGAGCGGCACGCGCAACCGGTCCCGGACCAGCCTCGGCCGCCAGGTCAGGTCGACGTCCACGTCCCGGACGTCGGGCAGACCCAGCAGGTCGGTCAGATCGGCCTGGGCGGTGGCGGCCGGGCCCGCGGGGACCGCTGCCGGGCCGTTGTACAGCGGCATCAGGCGCCGGGCGGTGGCCTCGGCCTCGACCGGCGCGCACCCGTCGGCGGTGATCGCCTGCGTGCCGTCCGCGTCGACCAGGTGGGCGTCCCGACCACGCGGTCCGACCCCGGGGCGCGGTCCGGCGCCGGGGCGCAGGTCGATCCGGAGCGTGCTGCCGTCCGGCTCGCCCGCAGGACGGTGGCGCGGCAGGTCCAGCACGGTCACCCCGTCGACCGCGAAGACCGGGTCGCTCGGCTGAGGCACCCCGTCGCAGACCACGAGGACGTGCGGCGTACAGGTGGCGGGACCGGACGGGCGGGACCGCGCGGCCAGCTCGGCGGGCAGCAGGCTGACCAGGTCGGCCGCCGCGCCGACGACCATCCGCACCGGTCCGGCACCGTCACGCTCCCGCCGCGAGTGGGCGTGCGGCAGCCACTTCACCCACTCCCAGCCGACGACCGCGTCCGGGGCCGCGACCACCGCGACGACGAGGTTCTCCGGGTGGTGCACGGTCGCCACGCCGACCACCATCGCGCGGGCCAGGGCCCGCGCCCGGTCGGGGTCGCCGACCACCTCGATCCGTCGCCGCTGACGCAGGTCCACGCTGACCGGCAGGTCGGGCTGCGTCTCGTGCGTCGCGACGAACCGGTGCGCCGCCGCGGCGCACACCGGGTCGGCCCGGGCGAACGAGACCCGCTCGGGCGGGCGCAGGACCAGGCTCGACGGCTGGTCGGCCACCCCGACCCGGACCTGGAGGAAGTCGTCGTCGGCCGGGTTCCGCTCCCAGACCCGGGCCCGGTCCTCCGCGAGGAAGACCAGCGTCGCCGGATCGGGGAACCGCCAGCAGGCGGCCTGCCGCTGCTGCGCCGCGGCCGACCGGACATCGGCCCGGACCGTCGCGAGGTAGCCGAGGTACTCCCGACGGTGACGGGTCAGCTCGGCCGCCCGCTGGGACCGTTGCCGCCAGCCGTTGACCAGGACGAACCCCAGCGAGGACAGCAAGAACATGCCGCCGATGAGGAACCCCGTCCGGCCGGGGCGCATGACGGCGATCATCACCACCGAGCCGAGGCTGCCGATCATCGGCAGCATCGACGTCAGCGCCGAGGTGCCCGGACCCGACGGCGGCAGCTCTGGCGGCGCCTTCACCGCGAGCGTGCCGGTCGGCATCTCCGGCGCGACCACCCGCCCGGTACCCCCGCGCGCGGCACGTCCTGTCACGGTCGTCCTCCTCGCACCATGTACGACACCATGAGCAGCCGCTGCCCGAGGGCGACCCGGACGACATCGTCGACCCGGGTCCGGACGCGAGGAGCGAGCGGCACCATCGGGCCGTCGGGACCGACCTCGGACACCCGGTTGTCGACCAGCAGGTGAGTGCCGTTGGTCGAACCGAGATCGGTCAGCCACACCCCGTCGGCGGTGTGCTCGATCCGCAGGTGGCTCTTCGACACGCTGCCCACGTCGTCGCGCACGACGATGGTGCGGTCCGAGGCCACCTGGGGTGCCGGATCGCGACCGAGCACGGCCGCGGTACCGAACGGCAGCTGGTCGCGCTGGCCGCCGTCGAACACCAGCAGCACCGTGACATCGGGGCGGGGCAACGACACCGTGACGTCGGGGCGGGGCGACGGCGCGGCGGCGGGTGGGGGCCCAGCAGGCAGCGCGCCGACCGGCGGCGGAGTCGGCACGGGCGGTGGCACCGGGTTCGAGCCGGGGGCCGCGGGCCGCACGGTGGGCCGCTGGACCCCGGGCCGCACCGGTCGTGGCACGACGGGTCGCGGCCCGACGGGTCGCGGCCCGACGGGCGGTGCGGTGGCGGTCGGCCCACCGATCATCAGCTGTCGCGATCGTGGTGCTGCCGGGCCCGACGGACCATGCCTCACGGGGCTGGTGACCGGACCAGGTACCACCGGACCAGGTACCACCGGGCCAGGTATCACCGGGCCAGGCGCCGGACCGGATACCGGGCCGGGCACCGCAGGAGCCGATGCCGCAGGGCCGGGCCTGCTGAGCCGCTGACGGACCGGCCCGGTGTGCGGCGACGCTCCGGCCGTCGGCTCGGCCGCGGACTGAGCCACGTCCGCCACCCGGACCACCACGGTTCTCCCCGCCCGGTCGGCCCACGTCCGGCCGCGGCCGGTCCGGTCCAGGCCGCCGGAACCCACGACGACCCAGGCACCGACGACACCGGCCAGCGCGCCGACCCCGACCACCCCGGCGCGGACCAGCGCACGCACCGCCCCGGGCGACCACGGACGGTCGTCGCGGGCGGTACGCAGGTGCAGCGCGGCATGGCCGACCGTGAGACCGGTCCGGGCTTCCCAGACCACCAGGGCAACAGCGGCCTCGGCGACGACGACGCCGGTCAGCACCACGGAACGAGTCAGCGCCGCCACCGCGACGGCCAGCAGCAGGACGACCCCGGCGTCGATGCTGAACGAGCCGAGCCGCACCCCGACGGGTACGGCAGCGACGGGTGGTGCTGTCCGGAGTGCTGCCGCACCCGGGCCCGGACCCGGCGCCACCGGCTGGGTCGACGGACGCACGGCAAGCGACCGCTGCGCCCGTCCGGACTGGACCGCCCCACAGGTCGGGCACGGTCCGAGCCCGCCGACCGCCGCCCGACAGCTCCAGCACCTCACAGCTCGTACCTCGCTCACCGGTCCACCATCCTCACGCGACCAGCGTCCGCAGCGCTTCGACGACGTCCCCGGCCAGCAGCCCGGCGGGCAGGCAGAACGCGAGCGCGACGGCCTCGACCATGTCCCCGACCCGCGACCAGACCAGCGACCGACCACCCCGGCTGAGCACCACCGCGACGACCACGGCGACCAGCCCGGCCACCAGGGCCCCGAGCGCGACCCCGGTGAGCACCGGTCCGGCCGGGCCCCACAGCCGCACCCCGACCACGACGGCGACGACAGCCGACGCCAGCGGCACCCAGTGCAGGTGCCGCCCGGCGGTACGGGCCAGCAGCGCCATCGCCGCCCCGTAGCACACCAGCAGCCCGACCTGCCCCCCACGCACCACCGTCGACGCCGGTCCTCCGGCAGGCACCGCGAACAGCAGCGCCGCCGCTCCCGCCCCGCTGAGCAGGACCGTGCCCGTCACCCGGGCGGCGACCCCACCGCGCACCTTGGCCCGCACCTGGGCGGCGTCCACGGCGTCCAGCACCGCCGGGGCCCGGTCCCGCACCGACCACCGGGTGTCCCGGTAACGCTCGACGTCGACGAGCCAGCCGTCCGGCACGGCGAACAGCGCGCCGGGGAGCGCCCGCAGCCCGAGCGGAACCGCACCGGCCACCACCGCGGCCCCCATCCGGACCTCCCAGCCCAGCACCAGCACCAGCCCCCACAGCAAGGCGACACCGCCGCACACCACCGCGACCACCCCGAAGGCCGTCCGAGACCGGGCCGCCTGCTCGGTCACCGCGGCCAGCGCCGCCAGCGCCGCCAACGCCGCCACGACGAGCGCCGCCACGACGACCACCAGGTGGATACCGCCGACCCCGTCGTGCGGTACCGCCACGACCACCGCCGCGACACCCACGACCGCGGGGGCGGCCGCTGCGGCGGCGCGCGTCGGACAGCGGCGGGCCGCGGCCATGACGCCGACGACCGCCACCACGCCCAGCACGGCAGCGCCGACGACCCGCTGGAGCCCGGGGACCGCGCCCGGCCACCGGGTCACCACCGGCACGACGACCAGCCCGACCGCCGCCAGCGCCCACCACGGGCCGACGACCCGCCGCGCCGCGACGACGGGCTCCCCCGGGGCGGGGACGGTCGCGGCGGACGGGTCGACCACGGTCAGCAGGGCACCGTCGGCCAGGTCCGCGACCAGTGTCCCCGGCGCGGTGACGCTCCCGTCGACCGCGCGCAGCTGGCCGTGCTGCCGCCGGATCCCGGCGGAGTCGAGGACCTCCCCCAGCACCATCGACCCGGACGCCACCAGGTCGACCCGACGGTCACCGTCGAGGACAGCGAAGCGACGGTCGTCAGAAACCATCAGCCGAACCCTCCGCTCATAGAACCTGTGCCCAAAATCCCTGCGGTCGGCGTGGACAACGCCTACGGACCACGGCCGAGCGCGACGACGACCGAGCGCCGTGGTCTCGGTCGTCGTCGCCAGGCCCAGCCTCGATCCACCGAGCCTCCACCCGCTGCTCGCTACCGGGCGGCCGGGTGGGTCTGGGCTCAGATCCCGTACTGACCGATCAGCGACGTGGTGTGCTTGTCCGCCGACGTGTAGCCGTCAGAAAGCTCCTGCGTCACGATCCCGATGTTGTCCAGGATCGTCTGGAGCCGCGTCGCCGAGTCGGTCCACTCTTTCTTCGCACGATCCATGGCCTGCCCTGTCTGGCCTTCGCCGTTCTCGTCCAGGTTCGCCGCGATGAGCGGTTCGACCGTCTCAGTCAGGTGCTCCAGCGCGTTGAGGAACCTTCCCGAGCTGGTGCGGATGTCCCCGCCCAGCTGATGCAGCCGTGCCGGGCTGACTGACCACGCATTCTCGCTCATGAAACAACCTTCTCTCTGCTCGTCTTGGGTGTGTACCGGGCCGGTCTCACTCGACCGACTGTGTCATCCGCTGCAGGCCCTGGATGACGTCTTCCCGGTTCTGGATGTCGACACGCGACTGCAGGGCGACGTCGCCCAACGTGTCGGCCAGCGCTGTCAGCGCGTTGGTCAGCTTTTCCACGTTCTCCTTGTAGTCCTGGTGGACCTTGCCGTAGAGCGCGGCAGCCGACCCGGTCCAGAACCCACCGACCTCGGCGACAGCGTCACCCAGGTCCTTCTTGATGCCGTCGACCTTGGCCCAGGTTTCTTCGAGCGCGGTTCGCGCAGCCTCGATCGCAACGGGATCGCCCTGCATCGTGCACCTTCTTTCTCCTCTGGTTCCCGCCTCGCTCGGCCCCTGCATCGCAGTGACGGACGGCTTGACCTCACCCTATCGGGCCAAAGGGACGTTCGGGGCCAATCGGGTGTCCCCAGTTCTGGGGGCACGAACTCCCTCGATCGGGGGCATCTGGGCCTGTGACCACGGCATCTGCCCCCGAGGACGCGGCGAGCCGCTACGCTTGGCCGCATCTATCGCATGTGGGGAGATATGAGACAGCTGACAGCGCAACGGGCCGTCGTGCACCTGACGATCACCGGCGACGAGCACCGTGTCGATACGTCCGTACCTGCCCAGGTGCCGCTGGTCGAGCTGCTGCCGGGTATCGTGCACCGGCTCGGCGCCCTGCAGACCTCGCGGGTGCACGGTGGTTTCGTGCTGCGCCGCGCCGACGGCACCACGCTGGACCCGGCAGCCACCTGCGCCGCCCAGCACGTGACCGACGGGACGGTGCTCGTCCTGGTCAGCGGGGACCTCGTAGCCGAACGACGCCGCTACGACGATGTCGTCGAAGCGGTCGTCGACGCCACCGCCGACCAGCCGCCGTGGACCGCCCAGGACCGGGCCCGCACCGCCCTGGCGGTGTCGCTGACCCTGCTGGCGCTCGGCGCGGGCCTGCTGGCCGCCGCGCCGCCCGGGCAGGGGACGCCCGTCGCGTTCGGCGGCGCGGTCGGGCTGCTGGCCGCCGGGGCGGTGCTGACCCGGCTCGCCCAGCCGACCGCGGGCCACGGGCTGGCACTGGCCGCCGCAGCCTACGCCGCGGTCGGGGCCTACCTGCTGGCCCCCGCCACGACGGTGTGGTCCTGGCCGCTGGCGGCGGCGGGAGCCGCGGCGGTCGTCACCGGCGGTATCGCCCTGGCGGTCTGCGGCCCGGGTCGGCAGGTCCACCTGGTACCGGTCGCCCTCGGCGCCACGCTCGGCACCGCGGCCCTGGTCGCGGCGCTGACCGGGCACGACGGCTCCGTGCCGACCGCACCGTACGCCGTGCTCGTCGCGCTGCTCGGGGCCGTGGCCAACCTGCTGCCCTGGCTGGTGCTCAGCTCGACCCGGATCGCGGTGGTCGCGCCACAGTCCGATGCCGAGGTGCTCGCCCTGCCGCCGCCGGTGGACGGCGTGGACATCGCCCGGCGCACCGCGCAGGGCCATGCGGTCGCCCTGGCCTGCCGGACCGCGCTCGGGCTGGCCGTGCTGGTCGCGACCCCGGTCGTCGCGGCGGCCAACCTGGCCGGGGCGGTGCTATGCACGCTGGTCTTCGCAGGCATGATGTTCGAGTCCCGCCTGGTGTACGCCCGGGCCCAGGTTGCCGTCCTCATGGGTCTGGCCACCGCGGGGCTGGCGCTCACCGGTACGGTCGCCGCGGTGTCCGGCACGGTGGACCGGACCTGGCTGCTGGCCGTGCTGCTCGTCGCGACGGTCGCGCTGGTCGGCCTCACCATGCTGACCACGTCCGCCCACCTGCGCCTGGTCCGGCTCTACGACACCGCCGAGGCGGCCTGCCTGGCGGCCTTGCTGCCGCTGGGCGTGTTCGCCGCCGGACTGGTCTGACAGGCCGATGGCGAACAAGAAGGAGCTCATCGACGCGCAGTCGTTCGCCCGGCAGCGCCTGGTGACGGCGTTCACGTCCGGGGCGGGCGGGAACAAGGAGATGGAACCAGCCCGGCCGCTGCGCGGCCTGGTCGCCGGGCTGGCGCTGACGGTGCTGGTCGTGCTGATCGGCCTGATCCTGGGGTTCATGCGCAAGGGCCTGCCCGCGGGCTGGGAGGACAACCACCTGGTCCTCGCCCAGGACACCGGCGCCCGCTACGTCACCGTGGACGGTGTGCTCTACCCGGTGCTGAACACCGCCAGCGCCCGGTTGCTGCTGCCTGCCGACGGGGCGAAACCGGTCGTCACGTCGTCCTCACAGCTGCGGGACGTCCCGCTGGGGCATGCGGTGGGTATCGTCGGCGCCCCCGACCAGCTGCCGGACCCGGGGGCGCTGGTCAACACCGGCTGGGCCGCCTGCCTGGACGAGGCCGGTGCCCCGACCGTCACCGTGGGCAGCACCACGAGCGCCACCACGGCCGACGGGAACGGGCTGGTCGCCCGCTCGTCGACCGGTGAGGTGTTCGTCGTCACCGGCACCTACCGGTACCGGGTCGACCCCACCCAGCCCGACGCCGTGCTGCGCGCCCTGGACCTGGGCGGCGCCCCGGTGCGCGACGTGGACGACCGTTGGCTGAACCTGTTCCGCCCCGGCAGCGACCTGGGTCCGGTCGAGGTGGCCGGGGCCGGTCAGCCGTTGGCGGGCACAGACCTGGTGGTGGGCTGGGTCGTGCAGCAGCCGGACTCCGCCGTGCGCTACCTGGTCGACGCCGACGGCCAGCTGGCCGAGCTGTCGCCGCTGGCCTACCGGCTCTACATGCTCGGCACCGGCCAACGGCTGGGCGAGGCGCACCAGGTGACCGCCACGGCCCTGCAACCGCTGCGCAACCGCCCGGCCGCGGGACCGGCCGACTGGCCGCGGGATCCCCCGGCCCAGCTGGCCGACGCCCGGCCCTGTGCGCTGTCCGGCGTCACCGACACCGACACCACGGCGACCACCACCTTCGCCGCCACGACCGCACCCGTACCGTCCGCCCCGGTCACCGTCGACCCGGGGGCGGGCGCACTGGTCCGCGCCGGCGGCCGAGGCTCCGAGGCCGCCTCGACCGTCTACCTGGTGGACGCGACCGGCACCGCCTTCCCCGTGGTCACCGCGGACGAAGCAGTGCAGCGGCTCGGCTACACCGCAGACGACACAGGGACCGTCGACGCCGGGTGGCTGGCCCTGTTCGGCATCGGCCCGACGCTCTCGGTGGCCGCAGCCGGTCAGCCCGGCAGCGCGACGGCGGCGCCATGAACCGCCGCCGGGCCGCCACGGCGCTGGTCTGCCTCGCACTGTGCGTCGCCACCAACCCGACAGGCAGCGCCGCCGCCGAGGTGCAGGCTGCCGCCGACGGCTGCAGCGACGACGGCGGCGCGCTGCTGCCGGACCGCGCCACACCGCTGTCGGCGCTGCAGACCGACCTGGCCTGGACCGTCACCCAGGGCGCCGGGGTCACGGTGGCGGTGGTCGACTCCGGCGTGGACCAGACCAACCCGCACCTGGCGGCCGCGATGGTCACCGGCGGCGTCGACCTGGTACCCGACCCGCCGACCCGGACCCCACCCGTGGCCCCCGTGCCCGACCCCGCCGACCCGACCAGCACCGCGCCGCCGCCCCCACCACCAGAGCCCGACCCCGGCCACGACGGCTACGCCGACACCGGGGGGTACGGCACGGTGGTGGCCGGGATCGTCGCCGCCCGGCCGCTGGACGGCTCGGGGGTGGTAGGGCTGGCCCCGGAGGCGAGCATCCTGCCGGTCCGCGTCTACCAGTCCGATACGGACCGGGCCGCCGAGCAGGGCATCGGCCCCGATCCGGCCCGCACCGCGCAGGGCATCGTCTACGCCGCCGACCACGGTGCCCAGATCATCGTCGTGGCCCTGTCGTTCCCCGACGACGACCCGGCCCTGGCCGCGGCGGTCGACCATGCGACCGCCCGCGGGTCCCTGGTCGTGGCCAGCGCGGGCGACCGCCCCGCACAGGGCAAAGACCCGGTGCCCGACGGGCCGCGCTACCCCGCCGCCGCCCCTGGTGCCCTGGGCGTGGCGGCCGTCGACGCCACCGGCCTCCCGGTCGCCGGGTCCGTGCACGGTCCGCACGTCATGGTCGCCGCCCCGGCCCAGGGAGTGGTCGCCCCGGCCAACGGCGGGCAGGACTGCGCCTACGCCGAGACCGCCACCCGCTGGGCGACGGCCTACGCGGCCGGGGCGGCGGCCCTGGTCGCGGCCGCGCACCCGACCGAGACCCCAGCCCAGTGGGCCTACCGCCTGACCGCCTCCGCGGTCCGCCCCGACCCGGACCGGCGCGACGACCAGACAGGCTGGGGCGCGGTCCAGCCCTACGACGCGCTGGTCCTCGTCCCCGGCACCGACGTGCGCGGCCCGGCGAACCCGTTCACCAACACCACACCTGCCCTGGAAACCACCCAGGCCGACGCCCTGCGGACGACCCTGACCGAAGCACCGTGGCGTGACACCCGCCGCGCGGCCTCAACCGTCGCCGTGGCCGCACTGGTCGCCCTGAGCGTCCTCGGACCGCTCCTGGTGCTGCGCGCCCGCCGCCACGAGCCGACGACCGACCCCCTACCGAGCACCGGCGGGCTGTACCGCGACCCGACCGCACCAGTTCGATAGTTCCGTCGAACTGACGCCCCAGGTCGTCGGGAAGCGACGAACGCTACTGGTGCTCCGCTGGCTCCTCCACTGTAGAACCCCGCCTTCAGGTCAGCTCCTTGCGCTGGTACAGGGCGGTGGCGACCAGGGCGGACACGGTCAGCATGGTCAGTCCGGCGGCCAGCGCGCCAAGGGCCATGAGGGTCGGGTGGTTCAGCAGCCAGAGCATGGTCGAGGAGAGGCTCTGAGCGTCGGAGAACAGGGGCACGCCAGCGACGGCGACGAGGACCAGCATCAGGAGCGGGGTGATGAACACTCCTTTGCTGAAGTCCAGGACGAAGTAGACCGGGTATGTCGCTGCGACCGTGTAGCACAGCGCCAGCCATGCCCCCGCGGCGAACGTGGCCATGCTGGTGGCGTCCACGGATACCCCGGTCGTGGTCGAGGCCAGCCCGGTGGCGGCGACCGCTACGAAGATGGAGGTCACGCCCAGAACCAGGGCGTACAGGTACCGTCCGGCGACCACGTCGCGACGGTGCAGGGGCACGATCCCGTAGAGCCGACAGGTCCGGTTCTTCTCGTGGACGGCGAACAGGTACAGGACGAACGTCGCGGTCGCCGCCACGGTCACGGTCCCAGCGAAGACCGGTGTCCTGGTCAGCACGGCGACCAGGAACGGCACCACGACCGCTGCGCCCAGCACCGGGTAGGACGACTTCATCACCCACGCCTCGAGGCGGGCGGCGGCCACGACCCGGTTCACGGCACCCTCCGGTCCTGGGCGACCCGGACGACCACGTCGTCCGGCGAGGGCCGAGCGGTGACCGTCCCCGCGGGGAGAAGATCGGCGTGCTCGGCGGGCAGCAGGCACGAGAATCCTCGGGGGTCGGTGTCCAGGCCGACCGCGTGAGACCGCAGCCGGTCGGGCGGCTGACCCGGACCGGTGGCCAGGACGTAGCTGTCGAGCAGGGCCGCGGTCGTGCCCGTGTAGAAGATCTGCCCGGCGTCGATGACGGTGACGTGGTCGGCGGCCTGCTCCAGGTCGGAGGTGATGTGGGTGGAGAACAGCACCGACCCGCCGCCGGCCGCGTGCTCGCGCAGCACGCCCGCCAACTCGCGACGGGCCAGAGGGTCCAGTCCCGAGGTCGGCTCGTCCAGGACCAGCACCCTGGCGTCGTGGGCCAGCGCCACGGCGAGCATGAGCTTCAGGCGCATCCCGCGTGACAGGTGCTTGACCTTCCGGCCGGTCGGCAGGTCGAACCGGTCCAGCAGGCCCCGGTACGTCCCGGAGTCCCACCGGGTGTACAGGCGACCCACCGCGACACCCACGTCGCGGACCTTCCACGACTCGACCAGGGGCACGTCGTCGAAGACCACGCCCAGGTCCTGCTCGACCGTCGTCTCCTCGGCCCGGGCGTCGCGGTCCAGCACCCGGACCGTCCCGGCGTCGGCAGCCACCATGCCCAGCAGCAGCCGGACCGTGGTGGTCTTGCCCGCCCCGTTGCGCCCCACGAACCCCATGACCGACCCTGACGGCACCCGCAACGACACCGGACCCAGCGTGAACTCCTTGAACCTCTTGGTCAGCCCCTCGACCACCAGGCCGTCTGCCGGGCCGCTCACGTCCGTGCCGTCGCCCGTGCCAGGTGCAGGGGCGACCACGGCGTGCTGCTGACTCATGCTCTGCTCACCGTCCGTGGGACTCGGTCACGACGGCCTGCAGCTCACCGACCGGCAGCTGGGCGGAGCGGACCATCGTCAGGGGGATGGTCCCCGACTGGCCCCCGCCGGACCAGGTCACCGTCCAGTGGGCCGTCACGGTCACCGTGAACGCCTCGTTCAGCTGCCCGGCGCTGGTCGTGCGGTACCAGTACCCGCAGGTCGGCGACGGGGCGGCCCCGTACGAACGGTCGTAGGGCGTACCGGCCGCGGCACTGCCCGAGCAGGTCACCACCCCGCCGTCACCGGTGCGCCAGACGGTCCTGTCCAGCGTCGCGATCGCGGTCACCGACACCGCCCCGGCCGTGGCCGTCCGGGTCGCCGGGCCGGTCGTGGACTCGCCTGGGTCAGAGGCCCAGAACCAGGTGGGCAGGCCGATAACCTGGAGGCGCTCGGGGCCCGACCCGCCCGTGAGCCCCAGCCCTGGAGCTCGGAGGCGCATCTGAGCCACCGCCCTCTGGGCCAGCTCCCGCGGCGACACCGTCCCAGGCGCCGACGGCACCCACCACGCGGACATCAACTCATCGATACACCCGATGATGACCCCGTCGGTGTGCCCCTCCCACACCTCGTCGGACAACGGAGGCTGAGGCTCCTTCGGCTTCGTCCAGCAACCCGCCGACTGGACCCAGTACGAACCGTCCGCACCCAAGCACGAGATATAGGTGCCACCAATCATCTCTACGCGACACTCGTCCACAGACCCCGAACCACCAGTGCCTCCCCCGGAACCCGGATCGAACGCCTCAATCCCGACACCGCAGTCCAAATCACCGCAGTCCTCCTTGACCGGGCCATCAGCAGGCGAGTCCGGGTCTGCATGCACCGGCGTCGCAATGCCGACTACGAGTACTGCGCAAAAGATACCTGAGAAGATCGAGCGGGGGGTCAACACGGGCGTCCTCTGTCCTTGTGATAGTTGGCGACGATCCAGGCGTCGCCAGCGTGAGCCATGGTCGTCGTGGCGACGAACCGTCCGGTGGTACCTGGAATCAAGTCGTCGGTACCGTCCGGCATGATCACCTGACGACCGGTGTCGTCCTCGCATACCTCGAACGTCACGCGTTCGTGCCCGCTGCCTGTACCAGAGTCGACGTACTCGGTCGCTGTCATCGAGACGACCTTGACGGTACCGACCTGGTGGGCACCAGCGGCCTCCGCAGCCCGCGCGTACCCGATCAGGTCGGCCCGGTGGTCGCCGACCGTCAGGGTTCGGAGCTTGGCGTCCCAGTCGTGGTAGCCGCCCTGGGCCACCTCGTCGTACAGGCCCCTGTAGTGCTTGTACGCGGTCTTGGCGTCTTCGATGTTCTGCTCTTTCGGGCTCAGTGTCAGTGTCGTCTGGGGCGGTCTGGTCGAGGCCTGGGTACGGGTCGGTTCGGCCGTGCCGGTGGGTGCCGGCTTGTCGTCCGAGGTGCACCCGGTCACCACCACCACGACGGCTAGCAGCAGCGCCGCCGCTGCGGCTGTTCGTGTCTTCATGGGGTTCCTTCCTGGTTCACGGGTTGGTGCCGAGCCAGCCCAGGGGCTCGTCCGGGGTGTAGAAACGTTCCAGCGGGGCGGTCGCGGTCTGGCGGACCGTGATCGGGACGAACGGCACGATGCTGATGATCTCACCGGTGACCGTGCAGGTGACGGTCCTGGTGTCTGCCCTCACCTCCACCTGGGAGTCGAAGAGCAGGCTGGTGCCGCCAGCCCGTTCCAGGCGTGCCCGGGCCTCGGCCTCGGCCGCCTGGACCGAGCCTCGTTCGACGGCTCCGGCGATCACCGCGGCGTTGGCCGCGTCGCGCGCGGCGTTACGGCCGGCGAACAGGAGCATGACCTGGAACCCGGTGAGGACGACGGTCACCACCAGGATGGTGACCAGCAGCGTCTCGACGCTGGCCGAACCGCGCTGGGGGCGGCGGTCCGGCTGCACGGTCACCACGGCGGGAAAGGTCGTCACGCTCACCTTTGTCACCTTCCCGACGAGATGCCGCGGACCATGCGCACCGAAGCGTCCCCGTCGACCGTCCACGTCCTCAGGCCCAGGATCTTCGGGGTGTACGTGGTCTGGGTGGTGACAAGGACCTCACCGTCGACGAAGGTGACGGTCCCGGTCATCCCCGCGGCGCCGATGACCTCCTGACCGGCCGCTGCGGCCTGGTCCAGGTCCCAGGAGGTCGGCGGGTACCCTTCCTGCAGTCCGCCTGCGTCCAGCCGCTGGGCAGCCGCGCGGGCCGCCTGCTGGGCCGTCCACGCCACCTGGTTACCCGCCTCGTAACGACCGCCCAGGTCCACCACCACACCGAAACCAGCGATCAGCACCGGCACGCACATCAGCACCAGCACCCCGGTATGGCCGTCGTCGCCCCGCGCGCGCGATCCCCGACGGTCCGCCGTACCCGTCCGCATCACTGCCGCCTCCGGTAGGTGTCCAACGACGCCGACGCGGTCGCCACGACCTCACGGTCGTCCAGACCGGGCACTCCCAACGGTGTCAGCGGCACGTGGCACGTCACCGTGACCGAGACCGTCGCGTGCTGCCCCAGCGGCACGGCGAACCCCGTCGTGTCCACCACCACCGCCATGTCCTGGCACCTGTGGTCAGAGTTGTCGAACGTCGTGGACGCAGCCGCCTGGGCCAGCGTCACAGCCTGGTCGGCGTCACGGGCCAGCGACGCAGCCCTGGCACCCTCGTTAGCGGCCGACCGCACCACACCCCGACCGATCACGACATACCCCGCGGCGACCAGCAGCGCGACGAGCGTCAGGGCCACGGGCAGCACGATCAAGGTCTCCACGCTGATCGCACCGCGCTGACCAGGACACCGACCGCCTTCCCCTGGGACGGCGCGATGCCTCGCCGCTCCTGTCGTTCGTCTCATGATGCCCCTCCCGCGATCGACACCAACCGCCTGGACGTCATACACCAGCGGTCATCGCCAGTCGGACCCATCGTAGACCAGGAAGAGGCCGATATGAGCGGAATGCCCCGAGAGATTCGAGCTCGTCGTCACCGAGCGGTGAACGAGGGCCAGCGGTCAGCGGATGGATGTCCTGGTTCGGCTGCGCGGCTCACGCCCGAGGTAGCGCGGCGGTTCAGTGTCGGCACGGCGGCGGTGTCCGGTCTGTACTGTTTGTGACGGTGAGCATGTACGGTGGTTTCACGAGGTCGACGGGAGGGGGCCACGCGTGCTGGCGCTGATGGTGGTGGCTGCGGTCGTCGCTGTCGTGCAGCTGGGGCTGGTGGGGTCGTGGGCGCGGTCGGTGCGTCTGTCTACGTTGGTGCAGGCGGTCGGGGTCGGGTTCGTGGTGTGCGCCCCGGTGACCGTCGCGGTCCAGTGGGCGGTCACCCGTGGCGTCGCGTCGGCGGGCGTGGCGCACGATCTTGTGGCTGGTCGCTATGGCCCCGGCGGTGGCGTACCTGGTGGTGGGAGGGTTCCCGGCGACCCGAGGTCTCCAGCAGACCATGGCCGGCCCGGTCGGTACGGGCCTGCTGCTGACTGGGCTGGTAGCCGGGATCGTCGTGACGGCGTCGCAGGTGCCTGCTCTGGTGAGGCACCTGCGTGCGTCGCACGGGCCGGTGTGGCACGAGGCCGCGATCCGCCCCGCCGCCAGGCTGGCCACCGTCACGACCACAGTCCTGGTCGCCGTGGTCCTGACCACCAGGCTGGTCGCCGCCGACGGTGACGCTACCGGGCCGGTCTTGCGCAGCTACCACGTCCTGGACGCCCTGTCGATGGCCGTGCTCGTCCTGGGCCTGGCCCTGCTGCTCATGGCCTTCATCACCGTCCCGCCCATGGCCCTGGCCGTCACCAGCGTCGGGCTGGTCGCGATCGAAGGCTCCGTCGCAGTCAGCGCCGGGTACCTCGCAGCCGGAACCCTGACCGTCGCCGCCGCCACGATGCTCCACGAAGCAGCCGACGGCTATGACGATATCTACGACCGGTACGGCGAATACGATGAACCCCCAGTGCGAAAGCCAGCGCCCAGACAACCTCCTGGGTCGAATACTCCACGCAGCAATGGTCTGCAGAACGAACAGGCGAAATCTGCAGTTAGGGAAGCAGAACGACGGCTCGGTCGAGAACTGGATCGGCGCGAGATCGAGCGGGTGCATCGAGAGATCACCAAGCAGGGGATGAGTCGTGACGAGATCATCGAGACGATAGTTGGGATGTTTCCATGAGAGGTGAGAAGCAATGAGTGTCTGGCCTGCTGGTGCTCTGGGTTCTGACCCCGCAGCTGATCTGCGCGGGGACCTTGCTGGCGCGATCGGCCTGCAGGCATGGGGTGTCGAACTAGGCTACGGGAGTTTTCTGCTCCTTAGTTTCGGGGAGCATGATCAGGCTGCCCCGTGGCGCGGAGAATGGCACCTGTGGGTCTACTGCACGTTCTGGCGTATCGAGACCGACGAGATGGTGTACGCGGCCTGCGAACAGGAGCGGGAACGTCTGGTGGACCTGGTCCGGGTCCTCGAAGGACGCACGCTCGTGGGTACTGACGTCGAGGTGCCGTCGTTGTCGTTGACCTTGTACTTCTCCGAGGGGCTGCGGCTGCACACCTTCTCCTTCAAAGCAGACGATGGCGCGGACCACTGGATGCTGTTCCTGCCGGACGGCAACGTACGGGTCGCAGGTCCGGGACCGACCTGGGCCATCGGACCGTCCCGCAAGACTCGTGGGAGCCCCCCGGGGAGAGAGGTGAACAGATGACAGACACAACCGCAGCCTCGGTGGGTCCGGCGGCGGATCTGCGCCAGGACCTGGCGCCCGTCCTCGGTAGAGGGGTCCGGGTCGTACAGCTGGAAGCAGACGGGGCGCTGCTCCTGGAGCTGGGTGGCCCCCGGCCGGTCGCGCGCGGCAACCGTGGGCCGTTCTTGTGGGTCTACGCGCCGTGGCGGGTCGAGACCGACACCGAGGTGCTCGCCACCTGTGCCGAAGAGCTGGCGGCCTCGGTCCGGGTGCTGGACGACCAGGTCCTGACCGGTGCCGATGTCGAGGTCCCGTCGTTGTCGGCCACGTTCTTCTTCGCAGACGGACTGCGGCTGCGCACCTTCTCCGTCACCGACACCGACGTGCAGTGGGAGCTGTACCTGCGCGGCCGCTGGGTCCGGACCGCCGGTCCCGCCTGGGCCTGGACGCTGCATCGCGATACAGACGAGACCGAGCCGAGAAGGTGATCAACGCAGATAGAAATACGAGGTCGAAGATCCCGGGAGCTGCGTGCTGCCGGTGCGTAGCTGTGCCAGGTGGCACAAACAGAGCCCAGAGCAGACAACCCGCCGGGCAGGTCGGTCCCGGTCACGCACCAGGCGTCTCCTCGGTTCTGTACCTGGGTCGCCATCCGGGGGCGACCTGGTCGAGGTACCGCTCGTGCTCTGGTGACAGCGTCCCGTTGCGCAGGTGGAACAGCCACCCTCGTCTCCACCTGTTGAGCCGCCGCTCGTGCAGGTCGTCGCTGCGGCCGGAAGGGAGCCTGCCGTCGGCCGCTACCAGCCACCGGCCCAGCGCCACGGCCCGGGCCGGGAACTCGTCGACCCCGCTACGGGCCCTGGGCCGCCACCCCGGGGCCACCTCGTCGAGGTACCGCTCGTGCTCCGACGGCAGCGTCCCGGTGCGTAGCTGAAGCAACCACCGCCGTCGCCACCTGTTGAGCCGCCGCTCGTCCAGGTCGTAGCTGAGCTGGCTGGGCACCCTGCCGTCGGACCAGACCATCCACCGGCCCAGCGCCCTGGCCCGGGCCGGGAACTCGACCGCCTTCCGGAACCGGGGGCGCCACCCCGGGGCCACCTGGTCGAGGTACCGCTCGTGCTCCGGCGGCAGCGTCCCAGAACCTAGCCGCTCGACCTGGCGGCGCCTCCAGGAGCCCAGCGCCCGCCCGTGCGGTGCGCCCTTGCGGGAGGGAGGCAGCCCGCCGTTCGAGCGTATCCACCGGCCCAGCTCCTCGGCCCGAGCGCGGAACGCCTCAGGTCTGCCCAGGGTCGGACGCCACCCCGGAGCCAACGCGTCGAGGCAGGCCTCACGCTCCGGCGACAGCTTCCCGGCCCGCAGGTAGGCCGTCTGGGCAAACCTCCAGCCGGCCAGCAGCCGCTCGTGCCGATCGTCGCCAGGAACATGAGGTATCCGACCGGTCGAGCCCATCCACCGGCCCAGCTCGGCAGCCTTGGCCCGGAACGCGTCCGGACTGTCTCGACGCACCGTGCGCCATCCGGGAGCCAGCGCGTCGAGGCAGGCCTCACGCTCCGGCGGCAGCTTCCCGGCCCGCAGGCTGCCGGTCTGTTCGTACCTCCAGCCTGCCAGTGCCCGCTCGTGCCGATCGTCGCTGCGGACGTGAGGGGCCTCGCCGGTCGAGCCCATCCACCGGCCCAGCTCGGCAGCCCGGGTCCGGAACGCAGCCATCCCAGTCTCACGCCGAGCCGGACGCGCCGGCGCGCCAGCCCCCGCAGCCGCCCTGACCCTGGGCCGGGGGCGCCACCCGGGAGCGACCTGGTCGAGGTACGCCTCGAACTCCGACGGCAACGTCCCGGCCCGCAGCCGGTTGGACTGGGACAGTACCCACCGAGCCAGCCGCAGCTCGTGCGCGTCCTCAGACCGGCGGGAAGGCACCCGGCCGGTCGAGTCCATCCACCGGGCCAGCCTGTCGGCCTTGGCCCGGAACTCCTCCGGACCGCCCCGCGGCTTCGGACGCCAGTCCGGAACGACCGCGTCGAGGCACGCCTCACGCTCCGGCGACAGCTTCCCGGCCCGCAGCTGCGTGATCCGGTTAGCCCGCCAGGCGGCGAGCGCTCTCTCCTGCCCGTCGACGCTGCGGGCGTCGGGAGCCCTGCCGGTCGAACGCATCCACCGGGCCAGCTCGGCAGCCTTGGCCCGGAACTCCTCCGGCCCTCTCCGGCGCACCGAACGCCACCCGGGAGCCAGCGCGTCGAGGCACGCCTCACGCTCTGGCGACAGCTTCCCGGTCCGCAGCCGGAGGCGCAGGTTGTTCCGCCAGACACCGAGCTCCCGCTCGTGGGCGTCGGTGCTCCTACGGTTGGGAACCCGGCCCGCCGCGCGCATCCACCGGCCCAGCTCCTCGGCCCGGATACGGAACTTGTCGACGCTGCCCTGACGCCACCCCTCCGCCACCGCGTCGAGGTACGCCTCACGCTCCGGCAGCAGCGTCCCGGCCCGCAGCAGCGCCAGCTGGGCGTACCTCCAGTCGGCCAGTCGCCGCTCGTGCGCATCGGCACTACCCCGGTTGGGCTTGCAACCCTCGGCCGACGCCAGCCACGCACCCAGCTGCTCCGCCCGGCTACGCCAGACATCAGCCCCCCGGGGCAGCGGGCGCCAGCCAGGAGCCACCGCGTCGAGGTACTTCTCACGCCCCGGTGACAGTATCCCGTCGTGCAGCTCGTGAATCCGCTGATGTCTCCAGCAGGCGAGGCCCTGCTCGTACTCGTCCGCGCTGCGACGGTTGGGGATCCGACCCTCGGTCGACGCCAGCCACGCGCCCAGCGCGTCAGCCCGGACCCGAAAATCCTCTGGCGGCAGGCTCACTCTCGCTCCTGGGACACCGGATCCCGACCGGCCTGGGGCGTCGTCCCAGGCCGTCCGTGCGCCTGGGGCACCACCCGGAGACGTGGGACCGACGAGGCCAGCCCGGTCATGACGACCAGCCGCCGAACAGCTCGGAGGCGCACCAGACCACCCCGACGGCACAGGCCGCGCTGAGCAGCAACCACACCACCAGGGCGACCCGGGCGGTGCGGCGGCTGGCCGCGGCGACGGACGGCAGGGGGGCCGTCCCGCGCAGCGCTGTCGGGCCTTCCACGACCTGCAACGGTGGGCCCGGGGGCAGGGGAATCGCGCGGGGCGTGTACCGGGGGCGTTCCTCGGGGAGCGACAGCGGGGGTTTCGGCACGCCCGCCAGGCCGCCCGGGCCGCGCAGCACCGGATCGGCCATCGCGACCCCGGACGGTCTGCCACGCCGGACCATCACGGTGCCGTCCGGGTCCGCCGGGTGCACCACCACAGTGCCATCAGTCGGCGGACCCGACTGACGAGCCACCATCACCGTGGCGTCGGTCGGCGGGTCCGAGCGACGCGACACCATCACCGTGGCGTCGGTCGGCGGGTCCGACTGCCGAGCCACCATCACCGTGGCGTCGGTCGGCGGGTCCGAGCGACGCGACACCATCACCGTGCGGTCGGCGAGGGTGTCGTCGTCCGGGTCTTCGAGCGGCGCAGTGTCGCGTGGGGGCTTCGGCGGCGGTCCGGCTCGGAGCACCGTCGCGGTACCGGCGGGCGGGCTCGTCCGACGCGAGACCATCACCGTACGGTCAGCAAGGGTGTCGTCGTCCGGGTCTTCGAGCGGCAGGGTGTCACGGCCGTGGTTCATCGTCGCACCTGGATCGTGTCGTCGATCGTGTCGTCGAAGGTGTCGTAGATATCGTCGATATCGTCCATCACCGCGTCGGCGCGGCGCGGCCGTACCGGGGTCACCGAGTCGGCCAGGTCGGTATCGGTGTCGATGCTGGTGTCCCCCGCGACCAGCCCGCCGGAGCGCACGTCGACGACGAGGACGGTGATGTTGTCGCGCCCGCCGGCCTGGTTGGCCAGCGTCACCAGGGTGTCGGCCGCCGAGCGCGGCGTGCCGGACAGGGTCAGCGCGGCCCGGATCGACTCGTCGGCCAGCTCGCGGTACAGGCCGTCGGAGCACACCAGCAGCCGTTCGCCGCTGACCACCGGCATCAGCCAGGAGTCGGCGGTGGAGTCGGCAGCACCGAGCGCCCGGGTGATGACGTTGGACTCGGAGAAGGTGGCGAGGTCCTCGGGGGCCAGCAGCTGCGCGTCGAGCATCTCCTGGGCCAGGGAGTGGTCGACGGTGACCTGCTCCAGCGTCCCGCCCATGTGCCGGTACACCCGGGAGTCGCCGACGTTGAGCACCAGCCAGTGCGGGGCGCCGAGATGCTCGACCAGGACCACCCCGGTCACCGTGGAACCGGCGCCGCGCCGGGTACCGGCCGCTACCTGCTGCACCGCCTGGTTCGCGGCCTCCAGCGCGGTGCGGACCACGTCCAGGGTCGCCAGTCCCGCCCCGGTGAGGCACTGCGCGAACGCGCCGACCGCCGCGGCCGAGGCCCGGTCGCCCGCCTCGTACCCGCCCATCCCGTCGGCGACGACGAAGACCGGCGCGGCGGCCAGCACGGAGTCCTCGTTCACCGGTCGCACCCGGCCCGGGTCCGAGGCTGCGGCCCAGGCCACCTCGACTCCCGCCAGCACCGCCGTCTGGTCGCTCATGAGGGCCCGCCCGGGGTCAGTCGCATCCCCACGGCCCCGAGCACCAGACGGCCGTAGACCGGCGCGGCCTTGCCCGGTTCGACGTCGACCTCCTCACCGTCGGCGTCCGTGGTGACCACGCCGTTGGTCGAGCCCATGTCGACGACCCGCCAGACGTCGTCGACCAGGTCGAGCCGGGCGTGGGTCTTGGAGATCGTCCGTCCGTCGTCCGTGATGGTCAGCACCTGGACGCCGAGGTCCACCGACTCCGGGCGGCGGCCGATGACGACCGACCGCGACCGGACGACGAAGGTCCGGCCGTCGTCGAGGCTCAGCACCCACGGCTGGAAGGTGGGGCGTCGCACCACCACGGTGCCGTCGACCTCGTCGTCCGAGAGCGGGATCACCATGGTCTGCTGGGCGTCGGACGACGACCCGACGAGGGTCAGCGGCGCTGGGGCTGGGGCCGGGGCCGCCGACACGGCCGGGAGCGACGTGGCCGGGAGCGACGCGACAGGTGCCGGTGCTGGGGGCGGCGCCAGGACGACGGGCGGCAGCGGCCCCGGCCCGACCGCTGGCTGGTCGACACCGGGTGGCGGTCCGGGCAGCCCCCCAGGGGGCGGCACCCCGGTGCTCGGCGCGGGAGCCAGCGGCACGGGGTCGGGCACCAGGGAGACGGGCGGCACGGCCGGGGCCGACGCGGCGAACCTCGGGTCCGGCACCGGGACAGCCGACTCCCACCCGAGACCCTGGGCCGCCGAAGCGGGTGCCGCGGCGAACGGGTCCGGCTGGACCAGGACCGGTTCTGACGGGGCAGACAGGTCCGGCTGGCCGAACGACGCCAGGTCGACGGGCTGCGGCGCGTACGGTGCCGGACCAGGCTGCGGCACGTACGGTGCCTGACCAGGCTGCGACACGTACGGCGCCTGACCAGGCTGCGACACGTACGGCGCCTGACCAGGCTGCGACACGTACGGTGCCTGACCAGGCTGCGACACGTACGGTGCCTGACCAGGCTGCGGCACGTACGGTGCCTGACCAGGCTGCGGCGCTGGGACGCTCTGGCCGACGGGCCCCGACGGGTCGGACAGCTGCGGCCAGAGCGGCGGTTCCTGCGACCAGGGCTGACCCGACTGACCGAGCATCACGGGCTCGCCGGGCGCGACCGGCAGACCAGAGCCTGGCGGTCCTGGAACGGGCTGACCTGGCATGACGAGCTGGTCGAACGCCGCAGGCTGGCCCGGCCCGACCGGCTGACCCGGCCCGACGGGCTGACCTGGCTGGACAGGCTGACCGAATACCGGGGGCTGACCTGGAGCAGGGGCGGGCATCTGCCCCGGCACCGGCGTCTGGAGAACCGGCGGCAGGCCCCCCTGGCCCGCGGCTGGCTGCCCGAATCCCGAGAAGTCACCCGGTGCCGCGGGCGCCCACGGCTGGCCCGATACCGGGGGGGCCGTCGTGGTCAGCGGCGCACCCGCCCACACCGGCACCGACTCGGGCGACGCCAACGGCCCCCGGCCCGCGCTCGGGGCCGTGGTCGGGGCCATCCGTTGCGGTTCGAAGTCCGGCTGGTCAGACCCCCAGCCCAGCAGGGAGGCCCATACCGGCGGCAGCACCACCGCCAGCACGGTGTACCCGGCGCCGCGTCCGAACGACTCGTTGATCCGGTGCAGGGTCAGGGCCCAGACCCAGAGCCCGTAGAACGGGACGACCAGCACGATCACGATGTGCCAGGCCGGTCGGCCGACGCGTTCCAGCAGCTCCATCTGGCTGACGACCGGCACCCACGCCTTCCACTTCGGCGCGCCTATCTTGGCGAAGAGAGCAGCCAGCGCCGCGGCGTACCAGCAGTACACCGCGACCCCGAACAGCGAGTACACCAGGCTCACGACCGTCGCCATCGCTGCTGCCCCGTTCCCCGTCATCGTGGAGACTCCTTCTCGCGCGCGGACGTCGTGGACTTCGCACCTCTGGACCCGGACGAGCCCGAAGAGGTCAGTGCATGCAGTATCGACCGTGGTCGCAACCACGCCCAAACTCGTTCCTTGGCCGAACGGCTGTCGCGCACCTCGGCCAGGTCCCGCTCGATGATCGCCCAGGCGTCGTCGCTGACCGTGGCCGTGGCCGGCACCGACCCGAACACGGCGGTGTCGACCAGCGTGGCCAGGGCGCTCACCCCCGGTCGGCCGCTGGCGCTGGCGGCCTCGCGCCGGGTCGGCCCGACCAGCGGCACGCCCAGGTCCAGGCAACGGTCGGACAGCTCGGCCCAGGCGCCGACCGCCGCGACCTCGGGCACTGCCGCCCGGCGCCGCCGCCGTCGCCGCAGCCCCTTGACCGCGGGGACGACGACGAGGAACGGGATCAGGGCGAACACCGCCAGGCCCAGCGACAGCCCGACCGTCCGCGCCACGCGCACCCACCCGGCAGGCTCCTGGGCGCTGTCGTCGTCGTTCGCGTCGGCCTGGGTGTTGGAGTCCTGGGCGGTGTCCGGCGGCTGGACCACGTCGAGGTAGGGCTCGCGCACCTGGGTCGGGTTCGACGGGGGTTCCTCGCCCTGGACCACCGGCTGCGGCGGGTCGGCCGTCTGCGGGTCGACGTCGAAGGTCACCCACGACCCGCCCGCCGAGCGGACCTCGACCCAGGCGGCCAGGTCGGCACCGGTGCACACCGCGTCGCAGGTCGGCAGGGTCGGGTCCGACGAGGTCAGCCGCACCCCGAGGACCACCCGCGACTCGTACCCCAGGTACCGGGCCAGCAGCGCGACGGCGGTGGCGAACTGCTCGCCGTCGCCGACGGCGGCCACCAGGTCAGAGGCGGAGGCCGACGCCCCGACGGCCTGCTCCTGGTCGTTGAGCTGGGTGAACAGGCTTTCGACCCGGAGGGTGGAGTGCCCGGCGTAGGCCGCGACGAAGGCGAACCCGGGCGCTTCGGCCTCCGTCCAGGCGGCGGCGTCGGCGGCGTCCAACCAGTGGCTGAGGTAGCCGCGGGCACGCAGCCGGTCGACCAGCTCGGCGAAGCCCTCGGCCGTGCGCGGCCGACCCTGGGCCTTCACCCAGGCCACCATCTGCGGATAGCTCTCGCCGCTGATCAGCGCGGTGTCGGCTGGCGCGCCGAGCCGCCCGACCGGCGGAGCCGACGATCTCACCCGGTAGCCGTCACCGGGCCGCAGCCCGGTCTGGCCCACCCCGGTGGTCGCCACGTCGAGCGCGGCCGACGCCCACGGGGAGACGTAGAACGCTCCGGCCAGCCGGTCGGCCCGGGGTCCGGTGAACACCGGGGCGCCGACGATCCCGACGGGCACCGGCATCCAGATCCCGGTCGCCAGGTCGCCCATCGTCACGGTCGTCTGGCTGGCACCGCCGCGGCCCGTGCGCGGCAGTCGCAGGAACCGGCGGTCGTCGCCGCTGGTCGAAGTGGTGAAGTGCTGACCGTCGTAGGCGTCCAGCACCGCGATGCGCAGCCGGTCCACCGGTCTACCGCTCACCTGGACGGTGAACAGCTCGGTGGTGGCCGCCGACCCGGCGAACGCCGCCCGGTACCCGTCCAGAGGACTGGGTTCGGCCTGCACCGCCAGGACAGGTTCCACCCCGTCGCGCACGGTGCTCCGGTCGGACGCGCTGGACACCGCCGGGGTGACCAGCACCGCCGCCACCAGCGCCAGCGTGCACAGCACCGCACCGGCGGCCACCGGCACCACCGCGGCCAGCCCGGCCCGGCGCACCCGGCGCCCCGTGCCCGTGCCCGAACCGGCGGCCAGCGCCCGCGCCCGGCGCAGCCTGGCCCGGGACACCAACCAGACCACGGTGACCGCGACCAGCGCCGCGCCCGGCCCGGTGAACTGCACGTCCGGCACCTGCAGCGGGCCCAGCCGCCAGGTCGGGCTGGGGGTGACCGGGGCCAGCACGGCGGCCAGCCCGGCCAGGGCACCGAGCACCGGCACCGCCAAGGCCGCCCGACGGTCGGCCCGGACCGCCAGCAGCGTGGCGACCAGGCACGCGACCAGGGTCGCGGCCAGCCACGGCGCCAACGACGCGCGGTAGTCGGCCACCGGCAGGCGCAGCGTCAGCAGCTGCCGCCACCCCACGACGACCCCGGCCAGCGCCTCGCTCACCCCCTGGAGCGCGGCGGCCGGGGACGCGGCCCGGTACGGCACCGCGACCGGCACCGACACCGCGGCGTAGACGACGACGGCCACCAGGGCGGTCGCCCAGCCGTTCCACCTGAACCGGCGGGCCGCCAGCCCCAGCCCGATACCCAGACCAGCCCCCACCCCGGCGACGAGCACCAGCCGCTGGGTCTGGTACACCGGCCAGACCAGCACCGTGGCCAGGGTGACCGCCACCAGCACATAGGTCACCCCGACCCCGGCCACGGCCAGGTCGCCGCGCCGTCGTCGGTTCGGGCTGGCGGCTTTCACGATGTCAGGGCCCCCCTCGCCAGCAGCCGACCCAGGTCGCCCAGCGCGCCGACGGTGATCACCGTCGTCGCCCGGTTCTGCCGCACCGACGGGTTGCCGTCCACCTCGCAGCGGACCACCACGGCCCGCGTGCTCTGGGGCAGCGCCGCGCAGGCCGAGGCGAGCCGACCCAGGTCCGGCTGGGAACCGGTGACCACGAACGCCATCGTCATACCGGGCGCGGACTGCCCGGCCAGCGTCGTGAGGTCCTCCAGCCGGGTGGCCTGGGGGGTGGCCTGCAGCTCGCAGGTCGAGTCGAGCAGCGCCCGGGCGGAGACCACGGGCAGCGAGCGCAGCGATACCGTCGCGGTGCGCACCAGGCGCGGCGGTTCGCCGCTGGTCGCCACGTACATGTCCCGGCCGTCGCGGATACCCTGCGCGGCCAGCGAGGCGGTGACGCTGATCGCCAGCTCCAGCTCGTCGTCGTCGAGGTAGTCGCCGTCGGCCAGACCCAGCAGCACCGCCAGGCGGGACCGGCGCGACTCCTCGTACTCGCGCACCATCAGGCGCCCCACCTTCGCGGTGGACCGCCAGTGGACGTGACGCAGCGAGTCTCCCGGGACGTACTCCCGGATAGCGTGGAAGGCCAGGTCGGCGGGCACCACGGTCTCGGACGGCAGCCCCTCCAGGTCGTGGATCTCCCCCACCGACGTGGCAGGCAGGCCGACGGTGACCGGGTGGACGAAGATCGTCTGGCAGTCCGGCCAGCTGACCTCCCGGCGCAGGAACCCGACCGGGTCCGACCGGGCCAGCGTCATCGGGCCCACGTCGATGATGCCGCGGTGCAGCGCCGCGATCCGCAGCGGTTCGGTGTGCCGCCCGCCCGGGCCCATGAACGGCAGGCTGGCCTCGACCAGGCCCTCGCCGACGGGCACGTCGATCACCGCGGGCAGCGCCGGACGACGGCTGGCGTTGACCACCTCGACCGCGCCGTCCACCTCCGTGCCGACGACCACCCGCTCACGCTCCAGCCGCAGCGTCACCTCGAAGTCGTGCCCGCCGAACAGGAACGGCACCGAGCCGACGAGCAGCACCAGACCGCCGACCAGCAGGAACCAGCCCAGCGCCCAGCCCGCGACCGGCCCGACGACCAGGCCGACCCCGACGCTGGCCACGACCATCCAGCCCGCCGCGGTCAGCGTCTCGCGCACCCGGCGGTACACGGCCCGCCACCGGGCGCCCAGCACCGCCGCGAGGCGCCGCAGGTCGAACCTCAGCGTCGCGACCCAGCCCGTCTGGGAGCCCAGCACCCGGGAGACCGTGGACGTGCGGGTGCGCGTCGCGGTACTGGTGTCCGTCCAGGAGGAGTCCGACCCGGAGGCGGACGTGGACTGGGGCGTGGACGGGTCGGGGCGGTCTGCTCTCATCGCACCTCGACGCCGTTCTCTGTCGGAACCGGCACGTCGAGCAGGATCTGCGCGAGCACCGCGCTGGCGGTCACCCCGTCGAACTCGGCCTCCGGCTCCAGCACCAGACGGTGCGCGAAGGCCGGTTCGACCAGGTCGCGGATGTCGTCGGGCACGACGAACCCGCGCCCGTGCGCCGCCGCCCAGGTGGCGACCAGCTTGGACAGCGCCATCGCGCCGCGCACCGACACGCCCAGCCGCACCTCGGTGGCAGCCCGGGTGGCGTTGACGATCCGGACCAGGTAGTCCACCAGCAGCGGGTTGATGAACACGGTGCGGGCGATATCGCCCATGGTGACCAGCATCGGCGCCTCGATCACCGCGGGCACCGGCCCGCGCGGGTTCGCCAGCCCCGAGATGATGCGCACCGTGGAGGCGTCGTCGGGGTAGCCGATCGAGGTGCGGATCATGAACCGGTCCAGCTGGGCCTCCGGCAGCCGGTAGGTACCCGCCTGCTCGATCGGGTTCTGGGTGGCCAGCACCAGGAACGGCTTGCCCACCGGCCGGGTGACCCCGTCCACGGTGACGTTGCCCTCCTCCATGACCTCCAGCAGCGCCGACTGGGTCTTGGGGCTGGCCCGGTTGATCTCGTCGGCCAGCAGCACGTTGGCGAACACCGGCCCGGCGTGGAACTCGAAGTCGCCCCGCTTCTGGTCGTAGACGCTGATCCCGGTCACGTCCCCGGGCAGCAGGTCCGGGGTGAACTGGATACGGCTGGACGTGCCGTGGATGGTCTGCGCGATGGTCCGGGCCAGGGCCGTCTTACCGGTACCGGGGTAGTCCTCCAGCAGCACGTGCCCGCCGGAGACGGCCGTGGCCAGCACCAGCTCGATGACGTGCCGCTTGCCCAGCAACGCCAGCTCGACGTTGTCGGCCAGGGTCGAGAACGTCTCGGCGAACCACGCCGTCTGTTCCTGTGAGATGGTCATACGCCGCCCTTCCGATGAGCGTCCGCGCCTGGTGAGCCGGTCACGGTTCCGGTGGTTCTAGTGGTTCTGGTGGTTCGCAGACTTCGCTGGAGGTCACAGGAGGGAGGGCAGCCAACCCCTCATAATCGGTATTATCCCACTTCAAGGTCCAGACGGCCTTCCCGTCAACGATATCCCTTTTCGGCACGACACTCGGTCGGTCGTGGAAGGTAAACGGACTGACGGTACAGCCAGCCGGTCCGACGCTGATTCTTCCCGGAGACCGCGGGCCTCCAACCGGGACCGTGGCGCTCTGCGAGCACTCGATGATACCGCCGATAGAAATACATTGCCGCACCCAGATATCACCGGGCGGCCTACCCTCGCGCCAGCCATTCCACGACTGGAATTCCGTGGGGGTCCAGGATCCACCGCCGTCGAACGAGAACCGGAGGGTAGGCCCAGACGGCTCCACCAGTGGAAGCTCCCTGGTGTCCAGCGGGTAGAAGTAACGGCCGTCGGGCAGCCTGCTCGGGGTGGTACTCATCTTGTACCCGCGGGTGACGGTCGGCGCTTGATCGTCGAAGACGAGCTTTGGCTCAAGGTCGATGCGGACCATGCCGTACCCGTTGGTCCCGCAGACGGTGAACCAGTACCTGCTGTTGTTTCTCACCGGGAACGTGGCACTTTCATTGCGGTCTTTTTCGACAGTCTCGGTGCGTTGTCCGCCGGTCACCGTGATCGTGATGTTGGGCTCGGTGCCGCGCGTAGAGCAGTTCGCACGGCCGTCCTCAGACATCACGTAGGTCAGATTCATCTTCCCGCTGTAGTTGTCGGAGAACCGGACACCGCTGACCGTCGCCGTGGTCCCTGAAATGTCTACCCTGGCCTCGGTTCCAGGTTCCTTGTACGGCAGACCGACCGCGGTGAAGGACACCGGCCTGGAGCCGTCGGACAGACCGCTGACATCGATACCAGGTGGCGGTTCGGTCTTACCCACCGGGATCACCGTGATCTCACGGGGCCCGACCGGCTGGTCAAGCGACACTCTCGTCGTCGTCCAACTGCCCGCACCAGCGCGGCTGTACCTGTTTCCATCGATCCGGAACGCGTCGGTGTCTCTCCCCGACATGATGGCCAGCACGACCTCGCTCTCCGTGGTGCTTCCCGCCTTGGCCTTGACGCTGTCGACCTTGACGTCGATGTTCGGCGCCTTCCAGGCCCATGCCTCTACGAGGCTGGAGTCCTCCGACTCCCCACCAGCGCTGCGGGCTCGCACGGTGTAGCTACGCTGTTCGTTCGGCGTCAGGCCGTCGACCCGGCACCGGTACAGGGAGCGGCACTCGGCCACCCTGCTCCCCGCTCGGTAGACGAACAGCCTGTCCACCGGCGGGTACGCCGGGACGGTGTTCAGCGTGACGTCGAAGGTCACGCTGCTCTCGGTGACCGCGACCAGCACCGCGGACGGCTTACCCGGGTGACCAGGCAGCTCGAGCTTGAGCTGCCCGGTCCCGGCCCGCTCCTGCGCGTCGCGCACCGTGAACTGCACCTGGCAGTACCCGCCGGGCGGTTTGGCACCCGACGGCCAGGTCACCGTGACCGACTTGGTATCGGCGATCGTCACCGAGGCGGTCGAGCACGACGGCGCGACCTGCACCAGGGTCAGCCCGGCGCCCGGCTTGCCCGCGAACGGGTCGTACTCCCCGGGGACGCCGACCAGCTGCACCGTGCAGCTGCCCTTGCTCGCCTCGCACGAAGCGGGCACCGTCGCCCCGCGCGGAGTGTCGGGTGCGGCCTGGCCGACGACCAGGTCGATCGAGGACCGCAGCCCGCCGTAGGCCGCCACGGTGACGGTCGCGGCGGTGCGGGTACCCGGTCTGACCCCCGACGACACGGTGATGGTGACCGTCGTCCCCCTCTGGTCCAGGGTGAAGCCGTCGGTCGTCAGGGAGGTGCTGTAGACCAGCCTCTCGTCCCCGACCCGGTCGCCCTCCCAGGTCGTCAGGTCTTTCAGGTCGACGGTCTCCGACGCGCCCGGGGCGATGGTCAGGCTGGTCGAGGCCAGCAGGGGCTGCGGGGCCTTCGGGGCGATCTGGACCGGGACCACGAGATCGGTCCACGTCGTCTGCCCCGCCAGGCGCACCTGCACCAGACAGCTGTCCGTCCACGGCGCCCCGTTGCCCGCGTGGTAGGTGGCAGCACCCTGACCGCTCGGCAGGCACGACGCCTCCGACCGCTGCACGCTGAACGAGTCGGTGCTGGCGACCTCCAGCCGGTCGTCGGAGGCCAGCACGACCCGGTCAGCTAGGGTGAACTTCACCGAGGAGTCCTCGTCGACCTGGACCACCTTGGCCCCAGGATCGGCCACGACCCGCATATCGTCGAACGCCGGGATGCGCAGGAAGGCGTGCGCCACGACCTCGTTGCCGGTCCGGTCCGTGCCGCGCAGCGTGAACGGCACCAGCTCGCCGCGCTCCGGCAGCGGGCCGGTGATCCGGGCGCCGGTCGCGGTGTACCGGCTGGCGGTCGGCCCCCAGACCTCCAGGGTCAGGCTCGACGGGTCGCCCGCGGGCCAGACGACCTTGCCGGAGACCACGTCGACACCGTCGCGGAGCAGATCGGTCCGCCGGGCCGCGGTGAGCACCGTGTCCTTCACCTGCGGTGCCTCGACGGCGCTGCCCGCGGTGACCTCGACGACGAGCAGCCCCTCGGCCGTGGAACCGGTCTGCTCCGACCGCACCGTGTAGACGTAGGCGTGCGTGCCGAGCACGTCCCCGGCGGTCACCAGGACCCGGCCCTCGTCCATCTGGCTGGTGTCGAGCAGACCGGCCAGCCGGACCCGCTCCGGGTTGTCCTCGGCGGGCGGGGCGTCGGGCCGCACCGCGTGGATGCTCAGCCGACCACCGGACGGGTCACGGTCGTTGACCAGCGGTTCGAGCACCGCTGGCTGCGGGTCGCCCTGCCGCAGCCGGACCCGGTCGGTATAGGCCACCGGGCCGCCGTTGACGTCCGCGGCGGTCACCGCGACCCGGACCGTACCGGTGCCCTCCCCGCCGCTGGCGTCCCGGACCCGGTAGGTGAACGTCACCTGGTCGGCAGCCGCCGAGGCCGCGGCCTGGTAGACGATACCGTCCCCGGTATCGGCCACGGCCGCGGTCCCCTTGCCCACCGGTGGCTGGGAGACACCGACGACGACCACCGGGTCGCCGTCAGGATCGATACCGGACGTCGCCACCGGGATCTGCACCGACTGCCCGGCCGCCACCCGTGCGACCAGCGGCGGCGGCACCGGGTCCCGGTTCGTGCCCGCGGGTACCACGGTGACCGTGACCGTCGCGGTGGCCGTCGCCTCGAGATACCCGACCGGCGCCACCGAGTAGCGCAGATGGTAGGTGCCGGGCTGGTCGGGCGCCACGTAGCGCACCAGGTTGCCCGAGGCGAACACCATCTCGCCGGGGGTCTCCGAGCCGACCACGCTGTCCGGGACGACCTGCAGCGCCGCCCCGCCGGGGGCGACGTCGTTAGCGGTCACCGGGATGTCGACCTGGGCCCCGACCCGGACCGTCGCCGTGTCGCGCACCGCGATCGGCGGACCGAGCGCCTCCGGCAGCGCGAACACCGCGACCTGCCCGGTGGCTGCGGCGGACACACCGTCGGAGACGGTCACCGCCACCGTGCCGACCAGCCCCGGACCACCGTCGGGCGTCGCGCCCCGCAGCCGCAGCAACGACCCGTCCACCACGTCGGCGGTGAGCATCGCGTCGTAGCCGGCCGGGCCGCGGGCGGGCACGGCGGTGGCCTGGGTGAGCGTCAGCACGTTGTCCGTCGTGGCGTCCACCGCCGACAGCACGTCCACCGTGGAGTCCTGGTGGCTACGCACGAAAGCGGTCACCGGGGACATCGTCAGCCTCGCGGCCCCCTCCGGGCAGACGACCCGCAGCACCGCGGACGCCTCGGCGCCGGTCAACTCGTCGTGCACGGTGTAGGTGGCCTGGAACTGGCCCGGCCGACGCGGTGTGACCGTGACCGTGCCGTCCGGACCGGCCAGCACGTCCAGCCCGTCGGCCGATGCCGCCGAGGCGTCGGCGCTGACCAGGCGGTACGAACCGGACCCAGAGCTGACGTGGTCGGCGGCGACCGCGGTCGCGGCCACACCCTGGCCGGTGACCAGCGCCAGCGGTTCGACCTCCAGCGTCGGTACCGCAGTCACCTGGACGTTCAGCTGGCGCTGCGCCTCGGCGCCGTGCGAGTCGGTCACCGTGACGGTCACCGCGGCGGACGTAGACCCCGCGTTCGGGTCGATGTGGTGCACGGTGACGGTGCCGTCGGCGGACGCCACGGCGTGGAACGTCGGGTCGTCGACCGTGGCGGCGGTGAGCACGATCGGGTCGCCGTCGGGGTCGACCCAGTCGTCGAGCATCCGGACCCGCGCGGTCCCGCCCGGGACGAGGGTGGGGGTCGGCCAGGTCTGCGAGCACTGGTCGACGCACCAGGTCGGTTCGACGTTCGTCGCGTCGTCGACGACGGTCAGGGTGACCGTGGCTGGTTCCTCGGAGGTCAGCGTGCCGTCGGTGACGCGATAGCTGAACGTCGCCGACCCGGAGACGGCCTGCACCTGCACCACGAACAGCTGGTCGTTGTTGGTCAGGGTGAGATGCCCGAAAGCGGGGTCCAGCTCGGACACCGAGGCCGGGTCCACGGTGAGCACGTCCCCGGAGTTCGGGTCGTGGTCGTTGAGCAGCACCGGCAGCCGCACATAAGAACCCGCGCGCACCCCGAACGAGTCCGGCACGGCGACCGGCGGCATCTCCTCGGTGATCTCGGTGACCTTCTCGGTGCCGGTCGTCGTGGTCTGCTGGTCGATCCGCGACCACTGGCTCAGGGGGATGGCGGTGCCGTCCGGGACGGTCCACAGCAGCCCGGTCCCGGTCTCCTCCAGCACCGCCCGGTCGCCGTTGGACACGACCACCGGGTTCAGCTGCCGTTGGTCGCCCACGTCGGCCGGGTCGACGGCCAGCGCCCGGGTGCCGGAACGGTCCGAGGTCCACAGCGTGCCGCCGGTGCTGGTCAGCCAGGCCGCGACGACCAGCCCGTCGTCCATCACCACCGGTCGGGCCGCGGTGCCCTGGGCTTGCACGACGCGCTTGACGTCGCCGGAGCGCACCCCGACCTCCAGCAGGCCGGAACCGTCGGCCAGGTAGAGCCTAGAACCCTGGCCGCCCGCGAGCTGGAGCTTCGGGAGCGGGCCGAGGTCGATCTCGACGGCCCCGGTGTGCTCGGCGGTCCACAGCCGCCCGCTGTCGGCGTCGAACAGCACCCAGCTGCCCGACACCATGGCCATCGAGAGGTCGGCGTCCTTGTCCGGGGCGGCCTTGAGCGACACCGGGCCGGACAGCAGTGCGCCGCTGCTCGCGTCGAGCACCCGGACCGCGCCCTCGCCGCCCGAGTAGACCGCGACCTTGCCGTCGGCGTCGACGGTCGCCACCGTGGCCGAGTACTGGGCCGAGACCTCCGCGTCGCTGCCCGGCACGGGCTCCAGCCGGGTCGCGGACACCTGCGGCCTGGTCAGGTCACCGACCCAGACCGCCCCGTCGTTGGTCTGGTACAGCACCCAGCTCCCGGCGGACACGACCGCCTCGGTACCGTCCGGGGTGCCGACCGCCCCGGCCTGGTCCTGGTTCTCGGACAGGTCGCCGGGCGAGGCCGGGTCCACCGGCCACAGCAGCCGCCCGCTCTGGGCGACGACGGCCGCGTCCGACCCGTGCTGGACCACCGACTTCGGATCGTCCACGGACCTGACGGTGTCGATCTGCCCGAGCGAGGTGTTGACCCGGGCGTACTGTCCCGCGTCGCGGAACACCCACACCGACGACTCGACCCGGTCGGTGTGCTGCGCGTCGTACCCCTGCGCGACGACCGCACCCACGACCAGGGCCGCCGTCACGACGGTAGCCACGACCGGTCCGGCTCTCAGCCGCCGCCGGGGTGCCTCGGCCTGGCGGATCATCGCAGCACCCCCGACCACAGCATGACGAGGATGCCCAGCCCGAGCACCACGGTACCGGCCAGCGCCCCGATGAGCGCCGCCCGCAACCCTGACCCCTGGCGGGGCCCGGCGATGGCCAGCCCGTCCCGGTCCACCTGGTCGTTGTCGGCGACGACCCGGCTGGCCCGGGCCTCCCGACGACCGTGCGGCCGCACCGAGGAGATCACCGGACCGCGCGCCGAAGCGTCGTCCAGGTCGACCGGGGTCGCCCCGCGCGCCCAGTCGGCCGACGGGACGTCCAGCGCGGTCGGCATCAGGCCGCAGGCGTACTGGGCGGCCCGCAGCTCTTCGGCCAGCTCGAGCATCGACCCCTGGCGCCGGGCCGGGTCCCGGGTCATCGCCCGGAACAGGATCGACGTGACCTGGGGGGGAACGTCGGGCCGACCCAGCGGCTGCGGGTTGGAGTGGACGATCCGTTGGGTCATCTGGTCGCGGGAGTTCTTGCCCCTGTCCGGCAGCTCGAACGGCGCCCGGCCGGTGAGCAGGGTGTACAGGGTGGCGGCCAGGGACCACACCTCGGCGGGTACCGACCCGGCGACCTTCTCGGTCAGCACCTCCGGCGAGCTCCACGGCACCGACATCGCCACCGCCTCCGTGCGGCGGCTGCCGCCGACCGCGGCGGCGATGCCGAAGTCCGCCAGCACCGGGGTGCCCAGCGTCGTCAGCAGCAGGTTCGACGGTTTGATGTCCCGGTGCAGCACCCCGGAGCGGTGGGCCATCTCCAGCGCGCAGGCCACCCGCACCCCCGCGTCGAGCACGTCCGCCAGCGGCAGCGGCGTGCGCTTGGCGATGGCGCCGAGGGTGTCCGGGCAGTACTCCATGACCAGGTAGGGCCGCCCGTCGGAGGAGATCGAGGCGTCGTGGATGGTCACCACCGAAGGGTGCGCGGACAGCCGCGCCAGGACGTCGGCCTCGGCGTTGAACGCCCGGCGCAACGTCTCGTCCATCAGCTCGGCAGCCAGCACCTTCACGGCGACCACGCGTCGCGGCATGTTCTGCTCGTAGCAGAACACGTCGGCGAACCCACCCGTCCCCAGGGGACGGATATACGTGTACCCCGCGATGACGGGCGCACGACCCTGGACCCTCCGGGCCACCTGTCCTCCCTGGGACTCCAGACAAGAAGAAACGGTGCAAGCACCACGGTCCGCCCGACGACCTGACCGAACCCGACACAGCCGGACCCGACCGAGCCACCGCGCGGCAGACCTGCCCGACGGTACTGGCACTTCTATGGTAGTTGATGCCAGTTCGGGTGGATTCACCTGCTCGCCACGGTGAGACCGTCCCGGACCGGCGCACCTCCAGACGTGCGAACGTGACCCAGGACTTACCACCGGACCGCCGGGCAGTGGGATGATGACGCTCGTGACCGCGTACACCGATACCGCAGCCCGTCTCGCCCCCCTGGACCGGCTGCAGCGCCAGGCCCTGCGCACCTTCAGCCAGCGGCTCGCCGTGCCGATGCTCGGCGCCGGGTTCGGCAGCCTCGTGGTCACCGACGTCACCGGGTCGTTGCTGCTGCTCACGACGATCGACCGGACCACCGGCGAACCGAAGCGCACCCCCCTGGGCTACGCCGTCGTGGGCGGCGCGGTGGTCGTGATGTCCGGGTCCGGGACCAAGGCCGAGTGGTTCCGCAACGCCGTGGCCGACCCGCGCGTCGAGGTGGTGCTGCCCGGCACCCGGCTGCGCGGCTCCGCCTCGCCGGTGACCGACCCGAACCGACGCCGCTCGGCGCTGCGCGCGCTGCTGAGCTCCATGCCGGTGCCCTCGCTGATGCTCGGCGGCGACACCGCCACCGACGACACCAGCCTCGACGAGCTGGCCGCCCGCTGCCCCGTCCTCGCGATCACCCCCACCGCGGTCCTCCCCGGCCCCTTCGACCCCCGCGGCTGGGCCCCCAGGCTCAACACCTGGCTGGCCGTCGCCGCCCCCGTCGCCCTGGGCGCCCTCGCCGCCACCGCCCTGCGCCGCGCCCACCGCTGACCTTTTCACCCACGGCCCCGCTCGGCAGGCGCTCCCCCGCCCGTGCGACACTTTCACGCCGGAACGACAGTTTGAAGTGTCGCTCTGGCGTGAAAGTGTCGCACAGGCCAACTCGAAGTCAGGTGGCATCGAAACCAGGCGACCCGCCGCCGAAGACGAATGCCTCGAGGCGAGCGGTCTCGTCGTCAGGGATGGTGTGACCGGTCGCCTCGTACGTGGCGCGGATCGCGGCGTAGCCGACGGTCGTCGGGGTCGTGTCGACAGCCACCCCTAGGATCTCGTGCACGGTGATCTTCCAGCGGCCGGGGACTCTCGCCAACGCGTAGGCGATCCCTGCCGAGCAGGCGTCGGCCCATCCCTGCCAGCACGGGGTGTAAGCCGCGACGACGACGGACTCGTCCTCGACAGGCTCCGCCGTCAGCTCGACGACTGCGAAATGCGTCAGGCCCTCCACAGTCTGCAGACAGCGGTAGCGAGAAGTGCCAGAAGTCATCAGGTGGTCAGGGCAGCGACGACGGCGGGACCGCCGGCCAGCAAGGCGACGAAGCCGGCCTCGTCGAGGATGGTCAGGCCCAGCTCGCGGGCCTTGGTCTCCTTGGAACCGGCGTTGGCGCCGACGACGACGTAGTCGGTCTTCTTCGATACCGAACCGGCGGCCTTGCCGCCGCGGGCGATGATGGCTTCTTTCGCGCCGTCGCGGGTGAAGCCGTCCAGGCCGCCGGTGACCACGACGGTCAGGCCCTCCAGGGTGCGTACCACCGACTCGTCGCGCTCGTCGGCCATGACCATCCCGGCGCGGGACCACCGGGTGACGATGTCGCGGTGCCAGTCGCCGTCGGGGCCGCCGAACCAGTCGACCACCGACTCGGCGATGGTCGGGCCGATGCCCTCCACCCCGGACAGCCGGGCGATAGCAGCCGTCCGACGGGAGTCACCCGGACCGTCGGCGCCAGCGTCGGCCGACGGGTCGCCTGTGGCAGCGTCGGACGCCGGTTCGTCGCCGACGTTCCCGCCGACGACCAGCTCCCACAGCGCGGCCATCGACCCCAGCTCGGTGGCCAGCGCGCGGGACGCGGTCGGGCCGACGTTACGGATCGACAGCGAGACCAGCACCCGCCACAGCTCTTTGGTCTTGGCCGCGTCGAGCTGGTCGAGCAGGGTGATGGCGGTGCTGGACGGTTCCCAGGCGGGCAGGGCCCGGCCTTGTTCGGCCGCCTCGGCCTGGGCGGCCCGGGAGTGCTTGAGGGCGCGGCGGAACGGGGCCCGACGCCGCTCAGTACCGTCGTCGTCCAGGCGGGGCAGACCGGTCTCCGGGTCGCGCACCACGACCTCCACCTGCCCCAGCCTCGCCAGGCTGGCCGCCCGCACCTGGTCCTTGACGTCGTCAGACGCGTCGAGCCGGTAGCCGACCAGGTCGAACAGGTCGGCCTCGTTGACCAGCGGCGGGGTGGCGGGGGTCTCCGGCTGGGTCAGGGCCGCGGCGGTGACCTCGCCCAGCGCCTCGATGTCCAGCCCGCCGCGCGAGCCGATGTGCTCCACCCGGCCGCGCACCTGGGCGGGGCAGGCCCGGGCGTTGGGGCAGCGCAGGTCCACGTCACCGGTCCGCATGGGCCGCAGGCCGGTGCCGCACTCGGGGCACACCGTCGGCATGACGAACTCGCGACGCGGTACGTCGTCGGCGGGCGCCGCGGGCGCGGGGCCGAGGATCTCCGGGATGACGTCACCGGCCTTGCGCAGCACCACCACGTCGCCGATGCGCACCCCCTTGGCCTTGACGACGTCCTGGTTGTGCAAGGTGGCCTGGCGCACCGTGGACCCGGAGACGACCACCGGTTCCATCACCGCGTACGGGGTGGCCCGGCCGGTGCGCCCGACCGCGACCTTGATGTCCAGCAGCCGGGTGTTGACCTCTTCGGGCGGGTACTTGTAGGCGATGGCCCAGCGCGGGGCCCGGCTGGTCGCGCCCAGGGCACGCTGGTCGGCCAGCGCGTCGACCTTGACCACGAAACCGTCGATATCGTGCTCCACGTCGTGCCGGTGCTCCCCGTGGTAGGCGATAGCGGCCTGGACCGCCTCGACCGACCCGAGCACCTGGCTGTGCGACGACGTGGGCACGCCCCACCCGGCGAGCAGGTCGTACACCTGGGACTGGCGGGTCACCGCGGGTCGGCTGGTCTTTCCAGGAGCAGGCCAGCGCAGCGCCCCGATACCGTGCGCGTACATGCGCAGCGGCCGGGTGGCGGTGACCCGGGGGTCCTTCTGCCGCAACGACCCGGCGGCGGCGTTGCGCGGGTTGGCGAAAGGCGCTTTCCCGGCGGCGACCTGTGCGGCGTTGAGCTCGGCGAACTCCTTGGTCGGCAGGAACACCTCACCGCGCACCTCGAGCAGCTCAGGATGATCAGCCGGGTCGCCGGCCAGCTGCGCCGGGATGCTCGCGATGGTCCGTACGTTGAGTGTGACGTCCTCGCCGGTGCGCCCGTCACCGCGGGTGGCCGCCCGCACCAGCCGCCCGTGCTCGTACAGCAGCGCGATGGCCAGCCCGTCGATCTTCAGCTCGCACAGCCAGTGCACCGGGGCGCCTTCCAGGTCCCGTTCCACCCGCCCGGCCCACGCGGTCAGCTCGTCGTCGGAGAACACGTTGTCCAGCGACAGCATCCGCTCCACGTGCGCCACCGTGGCGAAGTCGGTCGAGAACGTGCCGCCCACCCGCTGCGTCGGCGAGTCCGACGAGACCAGCTGCGGGTACTGCGCCTCCAGGGCGGCCAGCTCGCGCAGCCGGGCGTCGTAGTCGGCGTCCGACGCGGTCGGGGCGTCACGCACGTAGTACGCGAACTGGTCGGCCTCGATCTGTGTGGCCAGGTCGGCCCAGCGCTGCCGGGCCTGCGTCGGGACGGTCTGCGGTTCGCTCACTGGTCTATCTTGGCGGACACGACCCACACATGTGGCCAGCGGCCAGGAGTGCAGGAGTGCAGGAGTGCGCCAGGTCTGTACGGGCACCCCTCTCCAACGGTCGACCGATAAGACAATCCTGGTTCGAGGATTAACCCGTTATGGCGCCTGTGGCCACCCCGTGGTCAGCGCCTGAAACGAGAAAGTCGCGAGATACGAGCGAAATGTTGTCTCTGTCATCACACGTACCTCTGGACGTGGGCGAAGTACCGGAACCGGTTGCTCTGCGTCAACGGCGTCCTATCATGCTGAGTGAGACAAGGAGACGGAATGAACCGCCTGACTATACGGACGCGGATGGTCACGCTGGCCGTCCTGATGGCCGTGATGTTCGCAGCCGTCGTGGCTGTGCCCATCATCGGGTCGCCCACACGGCACCGGGCGAACCTGCGCAGCTCCGCGCTGACCGACCAGATCCAGGTCGTCCAGGAGCTGGCCTACCTGGACGCGGACATCGCCGGGTGGATGGGCTACATCGTCGCCGACGCCTTCGTCCTCGGACCAGCCGCGGCCACCTATCCGGAGGTGGACAATATCGCTGGTATCCAAGCGTCTCGCGACGAGGTGACCGCAGCGCTGCAGACGCTCGACGACAGCAGCCTGACCGGCGACGACGCCGCGCTGCTGGCCACCCTGCACCGGCAGTGGAACGTCTACTTCGAGCTGTACGACGCTATGGTCGCCGATCTGGCCACCGGCGACCCCGGCTCTCCCCTGCGGGCCAACGACACGGTCAACGGACCGCTGGACACCGCCTGGGCCGATCTGCTGGACACCACCAGCGCCCTGACCGAGTCGCTGCAGGACCAGCGGAGCACCGCCGAGGCCGACGCGGAGCGGGCCGCGACCATGACCAGCTGGCTGGCGATCGGGCTGGGCCTGGCGGGCTGTCTGGTGACCATCGTCGTAGTCGCTATGACCAGCCGGTCGATCCGGCGCCCGCTGGTCAGCGCGGTCCGGTCGCTGACAGCCATGGCCGACGGTGACCTGACCGTCGACGTGCCGGTCTCGGGCCGTGACGAGATAACGGCGCTCTCCCAGGCCGTGAACCAGGCCCGCACCGGGCTGGCGACGGTGATCGTCGACGCCCGCCGGACCGCCGTCGTCGTGGCCGATGCCGCCCAGACCTTGGAGACCGACCGGCAGATGCTGTCCGAGATCTCCGAGCAGACCGGCGCCCGGACCATCGTCGCCGTCCATGCCGCCCAGCGGGTCACCACCGAGACCCGGCAGGTCGCCGCGGCGGCCGACCAGATGGGCACGTCGATCGCGCAGATCACCGCCTCGGCCCAGCAGGCCGCGAACCAGACCGCCCAGGCGGTGAGCGCCGCCGAGCAGGCCAGGAGCGAGATCGACCAGCTCGGGGTAGCGTCCGAGCAGATCGGCGCCGTGGTCGACACCATCAACGCGATCGCCGCCCAGACCCGGCTGCTGGCGCTCAACGCCGCTATCGAGGCCGCCCGGGCCGGGGAAGCCGGACGCGGGTTCGCCGTCGTGGCCGGCGAGGTGAAGAACCTGGCCGACGCCACGGCCGAGGCCACCGTGGACATCACCTCCCGGGTCGCGGCGACCCAGGAGGCGGCGACGTCCACCGCGACCTCTATCACGCAGATCGCCTCCGCCGTGGAACACGTCAACGAGCACCAGGCAACTATCGCCGAGGCCGTCGCGCAGCAGAACGTCGCCACCGACCAGGTCGCCCTCTCGGCCAGCCAGTCCGCCGCCAGGGCCGACGAGATCGCCGTGCACCTGGCGGCGATCGCCGAGGTCGCGCAGGGCACCACCGACACCACCAAGGACCTGGCCTCCGCGTCGACGGCCCTGACCGAGGCGTCGACCCAGATGACCACGAACATGTCCGGGTTCGTCCTGACCGACCACACCTGATCCGGGCTTCAGCGGCCGTTCCGGGTCTCGGCGATCGTCGCCTGGACGACGACGCGGTTACCGTCGTAGCAGACCGCGGACTGGCCGGGGGCCACCCCGCGCTCCGGGACAGTCAGGCTCACCTCGACGCCGCCAGCGGTCCCACAGCGGACGACGGTCCCGGGCACCGGCGTGGCGTGGGCCCGCACCTGGACGCCGCACGGCACGGGCTCGGCGGCGGGCGGGTCGAACCAGACCGCGTCGGTGCCGACGAACCCGGTGACGTCCAGCGCCTCGACCGGGCCGACGACCACCCGTCGCGCCGCCGGTTCGACGGCCAGCACGTAGCGGGGACGACCGTCGGGGGCGGGACGGCCCAGCGCCAGGCCCCGCCGCTGGCCGATGGTGAAACCGTACGTCCCGTCGTGCTGGCCGACGACGGTCCCGTCGGTCGCGACGATCTCGCCGGGCGCCGACCCCAGCCGCCGCCGCAGAAACCCGCGCAGGTCGCCGTCGGCGACGAAGCACAGGTCGACCGAGTCCCGCTTGGCCGCTACCGGCAGCCCCAGGGCGGCGGCCTGGGCACGCACCTCGTCCTTGCTGGTCACCGTGCCCAGGGGGAACAGCATGCGGGACAGCCGGTCACGACCGCCGACCGCCACCACGTACGACTGGTCCTTCGCCTGGTACACCGCCCGGCGCAGCGTCCCGGAGCGGTCGACCCGGGCATAGTGCCCGGTGCACACCGCGTCGTACCCGGCAGCGCGCGCCCGGTCGACCAGAGCGGCCAGCTTGACGTTCTCGTTGCAGCGCACGCAGGGGTTCGGGGTGCGCCCGGCGGCGTACTCGGCCAGGCAGTCCGCGACCACCGCCTGCGCGAACTCCGCCGAGAAGTCCCACACCTCGAACGGGAGGCCGAGCACGTCGGCCGACCGGCGGGCGTCCAGCGCGTCCGCGGTCGTGCAGCAACCCCCACCCGCAGGCTCGTCAGGTGTCCCAGGTGGGTTCCACGCCGATCCACCGCTTCCAACCGGTGGATCGGCGTGCAACCCACGGGCTGGGCTGGTCAACGCCATGTGAACCCCGACGACCTCGTGCCCGGCCTGCACCGCGAGCGCCGCCGCGACGGCCGAGTCCACCCCGCCCGACAGGGCCGCCAGCACCCGCATCAGCCCACCTTCCCCGTCAGTCGCACTGTCTCTCCTTCCACGACCAGCCCAGCACACGCCGCCATCAGTCTACGAACCGCGAGTCGGATCATGATCCGACGTTGCGGCTGACGATCTCGTCGGACTGCAGTCCGACGGCACCCTCTGGTCCGCCCAACCAGCCATACTCCCCATGAGCGCTGGCTGGCTTCGATCCCAGTCAGTGGGTTCCACGCCGTTCCACCGTTTCGAAACGGTGGAACGGCGTCGAACCCACGAACTGAAGTCGAGTTATCGGCTCGTTCTGGCGGGAGGTCTCGGGTCTCCTCCTCTGGTCGGCCTGGGCAAGAGGGCATGCGGGACGACGATCTCGGACGCCCACGATCGTCGGACCGTGATCCGACGGTGCTGCCACGCAACAACTTCGTCGGGTTACGATCCGACAGAATTGCGAAACCGTGGTAGCGTCGGATCATAATCCGATGGAGGCAGAGCAGTGAGGTGGAGGCAGTGGAGGCGATCGCACGACCAGACCAGCTGGAGCCGATCCTGCCGTTCGTCGGCGCCCCCATGGTGAAGGTGCTCACAGGGATCCGGCGAGGAGGCAAGTCCACCCTGCTCCAGATGCTCGCTGACAAGCTGACGGCCACCCGTCCACCAGGACGGGTCGTCCTGCTGAACTTCGAGAAGCTGTCGCTCAGCCCTCTGCTCGACGCCATCGAGCTGAAACGGCACCTCGACGCCACCATGACCGAGGACGGCACCTACTGCATCCTGCTGGACGAGGTCCAGGACGTGACCGGTTGGGAACGGGTGGTCAACTCCCTGCTCGCCGAGGGCCGGGCCGACCTCTACGTCACCGGGTCGAACTCCCGGCTGCTGTCGTCGGAGCTGTCGACGCACATCGCCGGACGCTACGTCGAGTTCGAGGTCCAGACCTTGTCCTTCGCCGAGCACCTGAGGTTCGTCGAGGCGACCACCGGTGCAGAACCGGACATCGAGACCGAGTTCCGGCGGTACCTCGTACGCGGCGGGTTCCCCGGGACGTATGCCGTGGCCCTGACCGACGAGCAGGTCTACCGGGCGGTGTCGGACATCTACGCCTCGGCCCTGGTCCGCGACGTGCTCACCCGCAAGGTCATCCGCAACCCCGACATGCTACGACGGGTCGCCCTGTTCGCCCTGGACAACATCGGCAGCCCGTTCTCGGCCGCCTCGATCGCCAGATATCTGAAGTCCCAGCGTCGTCAGCTCGACCCGGACACCGCGCTCAACTACCTGGGCGCGCTCACCGAGGCGTACGTGCTCAACAAGTCAGCCCGGTACGACCTGCAGGGAAAACGACTGCTCACGGTCAACGAGAAGTACTACGCCGGAGACCACGGCCTGGTGTCCGCGATGCTCGGCCCCAGCGACCGCCACCTACCCGGCATCCTGGAGAACATCGTCTGGGCCGAGCTGCGACGCCGCGGCCACACCGTCCACGTCGGCAAGGTCGGACAGGCCGAGATCGACTTCGTCGCCGAACGCCATGGCCAGCGCACCTACCTCCAGGTCACCACTACATTCCTCGACAACCCTGACACCCGGCAGCGTGTGCTCGCCCCGTTGTGCGCCGTCGAAGACGCCTTCCCCCGCTACGTGCTGTCCCTCGAACCCCTCGCCCTCCAGCTCGAAGGTGGCATCAACCACCTGCGTATCCCCGACTTCCTGCTGGGCGACGACCTGCGGTAACCCACATCACCTGCACGCAGCCTCTGCTCCCGAGGCTAGGTAGGTCCCCGGTTCGCTGCGAGGGACGAATCTCCGGACGAGGGACGAAGCAGCTGCTTCGTCCCTCGTCCGGAGATTCGTCCCTCGGCGGGGGGGGGGTGAGGGGGGGGCCGGGCCGGGGTTAGGACCC
>Ga0099364_10000973_pt1 | contig 48384 bp, 34 predicted proteins | sample TergutTh196P3_FD_73070 | JGI IMG/M metagenome (GOLD analysis project Ga0099364, IMG submission 73070) | Microcerotermes parvus P3 segment gut microbial communities from Pointe-Noire, Republic of the Congo - Th196 P3 | ecosystem: Host-associated > Arthropoda: Insects > Digestive system > Gut ...
TCCAGTGTATTTGTTTTTGCCGTTTGTATTGTGTTTTCAAGATTCTATGGCACATTCTCGTGTGCGAAATTTGAGTTGTGTTAATGACATTGCATTGCGCTCTGCCCCGTGTTATCTTCACGCAAAAAAAAATATCATTTCCGCATAGGGAAATGAAATTTTTATAAGTCTATTAGTGTTTGCTAAATTCAATAAAACAGTGTCGCTACTATAAATAGTAGCTAAATGAACTGTTTTATTGTTTTAATTATTGTCTTTTATTCAGCGTCTTCGACGTAATCGTCAGGTAAACCTAATTCCTCTACAAATAGAGGACTGAGTACCCTTATATACGTACCTTTCATACCCAGGCTCCGGCTTTTTATAAGACCCGCGCTCTCTAATTTCCGGAGCGCGCTTACAATCACGCTGCGGGTAACTTTCGCTTTATCTGCAATTTTACTTGCGATAACTACGCCATCAAAACCCTTTAGCCTTGCTATTATATGTTTCATAGCTTCAGATTCAGAATATGAAAGCGCTCTCATTGCCATTTGAACAGAAACTCTGTGCCGCGATTTTTCCTCAATTCCGCGGCTTCTATCATGAAGAATTTCTATCCCAACTAGCGTCGCCAAGTATTCCGCTAAGAGAATATCCTTGGTTATGAAAGTTTCCGCTACGCGAACCAGCATGATCGTGCCAAGGCGCTCAAGTCCAGCGCCGTGTATTGGAACGTATAGCAAATGCTTATCGCATACTTTTGAGTCTTCGTCGTCAAAAAGACACGCGTCATCATCGCATATCGCCGATTCTTTCATGCTTTCAAGTTTTTCGATAATTACATCGGGCATTACTCCCATTTTCATAAATTCTTCCAAGCGCTTTGATGAATAACCTGAAACCCATGAATGACCTAATATTTTTGCATCTGAGCCAAATATGTAGACATTCGAATTAGTAAAATCACATAGTAATTTAGCTAATTTATTATAATCCAACGAATGCCCTTCACTTCTTCCTTGTACTATTCTTCCAAATTGGCGCATATTTTCCAGTATTCCTGATAAAACAGGGTCATGCTCCATAGCTCTATCAACCATTATGATTTCCTCCATTTTAAATTATTTTGCAATTCTTTAAGAAATTGTAACAAACCAAAAATCTAAACTTATAGCAGGTATCGCCTTAAATCCCTATTTTCTATAAACTGGTTCAGTTTCTCTTTAACAAAATTTTCGCTTATTGCAATTCTTGTTTCGTTGGATTCCGGCGTTGAAAAGCTTATTTCTTCAAGAAGGAGTTCCATCATAGTGTGTAACCGACGCGCACCAATATTTTCCATCTCCGCATTCATCTTTTCGGCTATATATGCGAGTTCTTTAACAGCTTCGTCTGAAAAAGTAAGCTCACAACCTTCAGCGCCTATCAATGCAGTATATTGCTTGATTAAGCTGTTTTCCGGTTCTCTGAGAATACGAACTAAATCATCACACGTCAACGCTTCAAGCTCCACTCTAATAGGAAATCGCCCTTGCAATTCCGGAACCAAATCCGACGGTTTTACAACTGAAAATGCCCCTGCCGCAATAAACAATATATGGTCAGTTTTCACATTTCCATATTTTGTTTGAATAGTCGCTCCTTCGACTACTGGTAATAAATCCCTTTGGACGCCTTCTCTACTGACATCCGCACCGTAAGATCCTTTACTTGCCACTATTTTATCTATTTCATCAATAAAAATAATACCCTCTTCCTGCGCTTTTTCAAGAGCTTCAGCAGTTATTGCCTCCATATCGATAAGTTTTTCCGCTTCTTCTGCCTGTAAAACTCTTCTTGCCTCTGATATTTTCATTCGCCTTGTCCGACTTCGTTTAGGAAACATTCCCTCAAGGGCTTCAGTAATATTGATTCCTACAATATCCATCCCGCCTCCGCCCATCATAGAGAACCCACGCATCGAACTTTCAGAAACTTCAATTTCTATCTCTCTATCTTCAAGTTTACCTTCGCGTAACATTGCGAGGATTTTTTCTCTGGTTGCAGAATCATTATGCAGTTCATTATTACTTTTTTCTTCATATTTTTCATATTCTTCCTTTTGAGAAAAAACTTTCATTATGTCCGGAATATGACGTTTTTCAGGTTTTGGCAACAAAGTATCAATTATTCGAATCTCAGAACGTTCCGCCGCTGCGCTCTGAACTTCTTCAATCCGTTGCTGCTTAACCATTGATACCGAAATCTCTACCAGATCTCTTATTATTGACTCAACGTCTCTTCCAACATAACCTACTTCCGTAAATTTTGTAGCTTCCACTTTTACAAAAGGAGCGTGAACTAAAGTAGCAAGACGACGCGCTATTTCTGTTTTTCCAACGCCGGTTGGCCCAACCATAAGAATATTTTTAGGGCTTATCTCTTTCGCAATCTCAGCTTCAAGCTTACGGCGTCGAATTCTGTTTCTCAATGCAACCGCAACAGCGCGCTTTGCTTTATTCTGCCCAATTATGTAACGGTCAAGATACTCAACCGTTTTTCTTGGCGTAAGTTCTTTCATTCACCTATAACCTCCACAGTAACTACATTATCCGTAAAAATACAAATTTCTGACGCAATTTCAATTGAACGTTTTGCTATTACAGGAGCAGACAAATCTGACGACTCGCACAACGCGCGCGCCGCCGCCAGAGCAAATCCTGAACCGGATCCTATTGAAGCGGCGTCTCCTTCCGGTTCCAACACGTCCCCAGCTCCACTTAAGAGTAACGTGTTTTTAGTATTCGCAACCAACATCATAGCTTCCAATCTCCTCAAAGCCCGATCTAAGCGCCATTCCTTAACAAGCTCAATAGCAGAACGCATAAGTTCTCCATGATATTGCTCAAGCTTCGCTTCAAATCTTTCGAGAAGCGTCATAGCATCTGCGGTTCCTCCTGCAAACCCTGCCAAAATGCTATCCTTATAAAGGCGCCTCACTTTTTTAGCCCCTGCTTTAATTATCTGGTTTCCAAAAGTGACTTGTCCGTCTCCTGCCATTGCAACGGTCATTCCACGCCTTACGCATACTACCGTAGTTCCTTTAAACAATTACTATCACCTGTTTCAAATACAAATACAGAAAATAAAGTTGATTCTACTGCTGAATTCATTTGGTTAATTTTATATTATAACATCATTATCCCAATAATAGCGAATTAATGGAATTATTATTTTTTAATAAACATATCGTTTAAAAATAGGTTTAACTATATAGAATATCGGATCATTCGTTGCTTTTCTGAACATTTTTTTATAACAATTTTTATTTATGGATTACTTAATTATCGATTTTTTTTTTAACATTCTTAAACCAGTTTACTAAATTGACCGCGCGTCATATAATGTTACTTAAATATATCTTTTAGGAGGGTGATTTGATTGAAGAAGTTTTGTTTTGCGGTTATGGTTTTGCTTTTGCTCACTGGAGCAGCATTCGCGGCTGACACAATCAGGATAGGCGTATATCTTCCGCTTACGGGACAGAATGCATTCGGCGGACAGCTTGAGCTTGAGGGTGTACAGCTTGCCAATCAGGAATTTCCAGAAGTACTCGGTCAGAAAGTGGAACTCTTTGTAGTAGATAACAAGTCGGACAGAGTCGAGTCTGCAAATGCTGTACAGCGTTTGATCGACAATGATAATGTTGTCGCTATCATTGGAACCTATGGTTCTTCCCTTGCCATGGCTGGTGGAGAAGTCGCCGAGGCTGCTGGTATCCCGGTTATGGGAACATCATGCACCAACCCCCTTGTAACTGAGGGAAAGAAGTTTTATTTCCGCGCCTGCTTCATCGACCCATTCCAGGGAGCTGCTGCCGCGACGTACGCTATTGATGCGCTTAGTGCCAAGACTGCCGCAATCCTTATTGACATAGGCAACGACTATAGCGTAGGCCTTGCAGGTTTCTTCGAAAGGTCATTTGAAAGACTTGGCGGAACAATCGTGTCCAAGATGAACTATATGACCGGAGATTCGGACTTCACCGCTCAGCTTACTGAGATTATGAGCAAAAACCCCGATTTCGTCTTCCTTCCTTCCTACTTTGCGGAAGGCGCCATAATCCTTAAGCAGGCGCGCGAACTTGGCGCGACATTCCCATTCATGGGCGGAGACGCTATGGATAACCCGGAAATAGTCACGCTTGGCGGCAGCGCTGTTGAAGGCTTTTTGCACACGACATTTGGATATGATCCAAGCATGGAGAATATGTCAGATGTAGCGAAGCAGTTTACCGATGCTTGGAGAAAGTTCCAGCCGGACAAAGACCCGAACGTAAACGCGGCTCTTGGATATGACAGTTATCTTTTGATCATTGACGCTATTAAGCGCGCTGGCAAAGCCGAACCGATGGCAATTCGCGACGCTCTTGAGGCTACAAAAGACGTCCCGTGCGTTACCGGTCTTACGAGCATGAACGCTACCCATGACGCAGAGAAAGAAGTTGGAATTGTTCAGATTAAGGACGGACAGAAAGTATTTACCGGCATAATCACGCCTAGATAAGAGATTTATTTGAATTAAAAAAACCGCGCTCTCGAGCGCGGTTTTTTTGTAACAATAATCAGTATTCTAGGAAGTGATTGGAAAAATTTCTGACTAATTGAACGAAAGGATAAACACCTATGATATCGCTTAAAATATATATGGACATATGTTGCTACAACCGTCCGTTTGATGACCAAACACAGATAAGCATACGCTTGGAAACTGAAGCTAAACTTCATATCCAAGCTAATATTCGGGCAAATGAATACTCGTCAGTCTGGTCATATATCCACGAGCTGGAAAACGACGCAAATCCCTATGAGGAAAAACGAAACGCCATAGCTCCGTGGAAAGATGTAGCAGTAGAGTATTGCCCATCGTCGGATGGTATACTGTCAGCAGGTAAACGAATAATGGCGAGCGGAATAAAGGCAAAGGAAGCGTTACATCTTGCCTGTGCAATAGAAAGTGGCTGTGATTACTTCATAACAACGGACAAAGGGTTGACTAATAAGAGTGTTAACAACATCATCATAGTGAATCCTATTGATTTTGTTAGGAAAATGGAGGGTTTATATGAGAACTGATAATATTGTACGCGTTGAAGCAATGAACGCGCTGATAACCACTCTCGGCGCGGTAGACACTGAACGGTTTATAAGCATGGTAAAGCGTGATTCTTTTGACTATACCAAGTGGCAGAAAAAGCTGTGGGATGGATTGAGCATTGAGGAAATCCATGCTATGGGAGTTGAGATAGAAAGAACTAATGCGTAATCAGATAAGAATCAAACATCAGGTAGCCCCAAAGCAGCGGGCGGCAGGATGCCGCCGCTATAATGCGTTATGCTTAACTAAATGACATTGTGTAGGCATCGTCCCCTAGCTACAAAAAACGCTTTTATCTTTGTCTTTTACTAACCACTGACCACTGTTACTCCCTGAATCCGACGAAAGCGCTGCTTTGCGCGGCGCCTTTAAATCCGCAATCCTGTATCATTTCAATGATTTTTTGGGGTATTTCTTTATCGCGAGCCGGAAGATCGTTTTTTACCGATATTCCCTTTATGAAGTCGCAGTTTACGATTTTTTGCGTAAGCTCAAGAGGGTTATCCACTCCAGATAAAGAGTAATCGGCAAATATCTGAAGGTTATCAAGTTTTTTACTCAATTCTTCAAAGTTATCTCTCTGCTCTGGCGACAATACTTCAATTTTTGAATGATTTACGTTAAGCATAAAGTTTATGGAATTATCGCAAAAAGTAATGATTTTCTTAAATTCTTCCATGGAAGCAGCCCGTAAAGCCGAAAATCCTAAATCGCTTTTAGTATCAAACGCTATGAATCCCCATTCGCTATTTTCAGGGAAACTTTTCGGAATAAGCGCGTCGGCATGAGGCAGCTTTCCCGCCAAAACTTCAATGTCGGAAAGAGAATTAAGTTTAAAAATAATATCGCGCCATATAAGTCGCGCGTCTTTAAGCAAAGGCTCAATTTCAATCAAAGCCCCGCTGTCAATGCATATTGGAAGATGCGCGGATACAAATACCCATGCAAATTGACGTTTGATTTCTAAAGGCATTTCGCGCCCATTTCCTCCATGCCCAACCGTCCATATTTTTGTGTCGCCGTCATTTCTTAAACTCATTGAGTAGAAATCCTCCGTTTCGCCTATCAGAAATAATTTTCATATCATTTCCCACGTTATCCATTCCTCCGCCGCAATTTTTCTTTTAGCTTTTCTGCCAATGACTAAATTAATGAATTTAGGTCTTAGTCCATATCCTGGGCGTTTAGTACAAAGCGCTTCCCGCGTTATTATTTCACCTTCGCTAATATCTATCTTTGCATGGATGCTTCTTCTCGCTTTTTCGTAAGATTCAAATTCCTCGTTGCTTGGACCCCTTTTAAACCCGTCGCCCAAAGCCAGCTCAACATCCCTGATTTGTCTTACTAGTTCGGCAAGCTCGTCAGGCTCAATTGCAAAAGGATGGTCAGGACCTTCAAGACTACGGTCTAGCGTAACGTGTTTTTCTATTACGCGCGCTCCCATAGCTACAGCAGCCACTGCAATATGGATTCCCCGCGTATGATCGGATAGTCCGGTATGCACTCCAAATGCCCGCTTTATCGTCTCCATTGCCCGCAAATTCATGATATCAGGTGAAGACGGATATACCGAAGCGCATTGCAAAAGCGCAATTTCACTATTTCCCGCTTCATGGCATGCAAAGATTGCATCCTCAATTTCCGCCATATCGCAAAGACCTGTAGATATTATTAATGGCTTATTTTTTGACGCAACATGCTTCACAAGCTCTAAATCAACTATTTCAAACGACGCTATTTTGAACAGTCCGCAGAATTTATCCAATTCATCTGCAGCTTCTTTATCAAATGGAGTTGCAAAAAAAATGATATTCTTTGACATGCAATAGTCAGCCAATTCGGGCAACCAGTCGCGCGGGGTTTCAATTTCTTTTATCAACGAGAATAAATCTTTTTTATAACCGGAATGAAGAGGGGTCTTTTTTGAATATAGATTCTCCGCGCTGTAAATTTGAAATTTCACCGCGTCGGCCTTAGCTTCAACGGACATATCAATAAGCTCTTTTGCCATTGACAAGGAGCGGTTATGATTAGCGCCTATCTCGGAAATTATAAAGCAAGGTTTGTCGTCTCCTATATAAATCGTGTCGCTTATTTTGATATCTTTCATTATTAAGCCTTCTTTATTCAGTCTTTGGGTATACAGTCGCTACTAAAGGGCAAATTTTCCGCGTTTCGAACCGAATATTTTTTCCGCTTCCGCCCAGTCTTCTTCCGTATCTATATCGACGACAGCGCCTCGCGGGATAACTAACGGAGCGACGTCAAAATCCGCAAGGGAGTTCTTGGTTGCATCCATTAGGGCGTCCGTATTGAACCAATAAAATAATCCCACATCATGATAAATAATTCTGAGATCCTGAGTGCGCGAACTGAAATCTTTCCGGTTGACAAAACAGCATTTGTTATCCGAGATATAGAATCCTCGCTGCGGAGGATGTTCAAATTCAACTGCGCACATCACGGCGTTAGGCGCTATTTCAGAATCCAGTAACCGCTTTCCTTTAGACAATAGTTCCGGCGTTGCAAAAACCGATGTACCATACAGGCAGCAGCAAGTTGCATATTCTTGCCCGACGGTCATAATCGCATGTCTCAATACGTCAAGCGTGGCTACGTGGTCATTGGCAAGACTCTCCGGCCTTACGAAAGGTCGCGTGGCTCCGAATTTACAAGCTATCTCCGCAATTTCCTCGTCCTCTGTCGAAACAACGACCAAGCCAAATAGGCTGGAATTTAAACAAGCTTCCACAACCCAAGCGATAGCTGGCTTTCCCGATAATAGTTTTATATTTTTTTGGGGAATGCGCTTGCTCCCTCCGCGCGCCATTATTATCGCAATGCTTTTATCTATTTGACTCATTTATTATTTTTCTTATTTCGTTAATTGTAAGAAACCATTTATTAGTCCCTGAATTATACTCAAATCCTTCAGGAACAGATTTACCTTTAGCGCCGACAACATCTATTCTATAATCAATTTTATTGGCAAAAGATATGGCAGGACATATTACATAGTGATTTTCAAATTCAAGGGTTAAATGAGAATCATCCGCCGGACACATGACTTCATGCAGTTTTTCTCCGGGACGTATTCCAATCATTACATGTTCTTTTCCTGGAGCAAAAGCTTCGGCTATGTCGACGATGCGAGACGAAGGAATTTTTGGGATAAATAATTCTCCGCCGCGCATAAGTACCAATGATTTAAAAACAAAAGCAATTCCCTGCTGAAGAGTAATCCAAAAACGAGTCATTCTGATATCAGTAATAGGAAGAGGTTGTCCTTCTAAAGCAAGTTTCCTGTATAGCGGAATAACCGAGCCTCTGGAACCGACAACATTGCCATAGCGCACCACCGCAAAACGCGTTCTGCTTCTGCCGGCAATATTATTGGCAGATACGAACAATTTGTCGGAGCAAAGCTTTGTTGCTCCGTATAGATTTATTGGATTTGCCGCTTTATCGGTTGAAAGGGCAATAACTTTTTCCACACCGTTTGCAATAGAAGCTTCTATGACGTTTTGCGCGCCCAAAACGTTTGTTTTGATGCATTCCATTGGATTATATTCAGCAGCCGGAACCTGTTTTAAGGCAGCCGCGTGTACCACAATATCAACTCCGCGCATTGCCATCGTAAGTCGTGATAAATCTCTTACGTCTCCAATGAAATATCTCATACACGCGTCATTGAACAGTTGTTGCATTTCAAACTGCTTAAGTTCATCGCGCGAATATACGATCAATCTGCTTGGCCTATAACAATCAAGCGCCATGCGAATAAATTCTTTTCCAAAAGACCCAGTCCCGCCGGTTACTAATATACTTTTATCATCAAACATTATTTTATCTATAGTAATTTATTCAGATTCTGATAAAACGATAAGGGCATAAAAATAATCTGACAGCCTGTTTAAATATCTATAAGCATCTTCCCCAATTTCTCCTTTTTTTAAAAGAGCGATGCTAATGCGTTCGGCGCGTCTAGCTACAGTGCGACAAATATGTAAAGCTGCGCTAAGTTGGGACTCTCCGGGCAGCAGAAAACTAAACATCTCAATTTTTGATTCAACTTCCTCTATTATCTTTTCAAGAGGTTTAATTGACGGACATTCACAGCCTTCATACCGAGTTATATGTCCCATAAGTAAATGAAGTTCACGCTCAATAAACAATATATTATCGTATATTTTACTGCTGTGTGAAATAGCGCGCGCAGCTCCAGCGTGCGCCTGGCACTCATCAATAGCGCCAATTAATGATATCAATAAATCGTCTTTCTGTATCCTCGTTCCACTTCCCAATGAGGTTTCGCCCGCATCTCCGCCACGAGTAGTTATTATCATTTTTGCTTCATTATCTCCTATTCTTTTTCACGTAAATTATTAATATATTAGTAGTATATAAAATAATCGAATCGTCGTCAAAATTTTTTACGTCGCTGTTGGATTGCGCGAGATTATTTGAGGATTGCCATCCTGCCCTACCCTCGTAACAATTGAAGAACAGCTTGAGGAAGTTGATTTGCTTGAGCAAGCATAGAAGTACCTGACTGAGAAAGAATTTGCAATTTTGTAAAATTCATCATTTCTTTAGCCATATCAAGATCTCGTATCCTGCTCTCAGAAGCTGTCAAGTTTTCTGTGGTTGTTATAAGATTTTGTACCGTATGTTCCAATCTGTTCTGAAAAGCCCCAAGGCGCGATCTTTGAGCAGACACTAATGACATTGCGTTATCCAGTATACCAAGAGCTCTGGTAGCGGAATCACGGTCGGTGACAACTATTTTATGAAGCCCCAGAGAATTCATTCCCATATTTCCCATGTCAATAGCCATATCTTCGCCCTGATTGGCGCCTATTTGAAATATCGTGCTATTATCCACAAGATGTAGCACCGAGATATAGTCCGCCGCTTTTTTATTTAAGTTAAACTTCTTGTTTTTATCATCCCAAGTAACTTCAATATTTGCCATTGGATCAATTTCCACGTCGACATTTGGATGCACGACGCCCACGAGCATATTGCCGGTGATCGATACATTGCTGGCTATCGTAGCTCCTGTATGCGCGTCCATAACCGAAACGCTGAATTGATTTTCTTTTGCCGGAGTTATCACGTTTAAGGACAAAGCTTTAATTAGTTCTTCATTACCGGCGAAGGAGAGCTTTCCGCCATCGCCCGCTATCATTGAACGAATAATAAACGTCCCGGCAACAGACTGCGAAGTATTCTCCACTACCTCTTTTTCTGTAACATACGTTACAAAACGGGTAGCGTCGTCAACCGCATACTTCACCTGCTCCAAACCATTGGCGATTGCGTCATTCAGTTTTTGTTGCACCGAACCCAATGTATCAGTTGAATAAATAGTGACTGTAGTGCTTTTCCCATTTCCCTGGCTTATGGTCAAAGTTTGCGGCTCGCTAAGCAGGAAACTTCCGTTTGCATCCCAAAATCTATCCAAATCTTTTAGCTGAGTATCGCTTGAACCAACTTGTCCTATATAAGTAGCGGCAAAAGTTGCGATAGTAGCGCCGGGAGCGGTAGCGGCGCCGGGTTTATATCCATCTTTAAATGACAATGAAACATCATTTTCATAAACCACTCCATTTGCTGTATTTAAATAAAACGCGCGGAAATGTACCTCTTTCCCTTGAATACTTGAACCAACTGCAAATTGTATTGTAGGAAGCTCGTCATTCCACCGCGCCCCCCAAGCTGTATTTTGCGTTCCGGATATCGAAATAAGCGAAGCGGCTGTACTTTGGGATTGTTTCATGATTCCAACGGTAAGTTTATCCCCTACGCTGTATCCGCAAGCAGAAATCGCTCCGTTTTGAAGCATAAACAAATTGCTATTACTTATCCCAAAAGCTGTCCATTTCGCCCCCCCGCCTTCTTTGACCTGAAGGTTGTCGAGGACAAAAGTTCGGGCGACCCCTTCCGAGTCGAGCGTTTGGGCTACAAGTTTAAAATTTACTGTCTTAGCTACGTCATCAACATTAGTGACCTCAAGCAGGATTTGAGCAGATCCTGAAAATACCCCCGCGTTTGCCGAGAATGAAATGCCAAATGGAGCGGCGGCAACTCCGCCCGATATAACGCCAAATGTTTGAATGACGCTTGCATAACTTACATTAGCTGAAATAGAATTTGAATAAACCGTATAATTCCCAGCCGGAAGATTGTCTATAGCTATACCTTTTAAAGAATCTTCATCCATTGAAAGATTGGATATAACATTTTTATGTTTTATCTTAAAGATATCGCTCTTCTTAACCTCGCCTTCGCCGGGAATTGCTTTGACAACAATTTTGTAATTTCCGTCCGCTGCGTTTTTTTGGTTAAACTGGTCGGTTTGTCGCAAGGCGCCTCTTATGTAAGCTTTAGTTTCCAAAGTATCGGAAGACCATAAAGCCGCCGCCGAACCATCCAACAGTTTTCGCTTATTAAATTGAGTTGTTTTAGATATGCGGTCAATTTCCTCGCGCAGTTGGTTTATTTCTATCTGTATATAGGCCCTGTCCTGCTGCGTTAAAGTATCGTTTGCAGCTTGGACGGCCAACTCCCTCATTCTTTGAATTATTGCCTGTGTCTCAGCCAGCCCTCCCTCGGCTGTCTGCACCATGGAAATACCATCCTGCGCGTTTCTTGCAGCCATATCAAGTCCTCGTATTTGCCCGCGCATTTTCTCCGATATGGCTAACCCTGCCGCGTCATCCGCCGCGCTGTTTATACGCAATCCGGATGAAAGCTTTCCTATTGATTTTGCAAGCTCAATGTTTGTTATTGAAAGATTATTGTAGGCGTTCAGAGCTGGTATATTATGATAGATACGCATGGAGTTTCTCCTCCCGATATTTTATTCTTGTTCGACGTCCTTCCAAACGGAATTATCTGAATTTTTATCGGAAAAAACGTTCAAATACTTGAGGAGAAAATGAATAATAATTAACAACTCAAACTTCGCACACGAGAATGTGCCATAGAATATTGAAAACACAATTTCTGTGATATAGTACCATTTTGAACACCAGAATTGGTTTATGCGCTTTGAAGAAGTGGCTATATATAGCGAAAGCTTTAAATGAAAATAGTCTACTGCGAAGTTTGAATATGCAAGGAGTATGCAACATGTCGGAATCAATGACTGTATCAACTATCCTTGCGAGAAAAATATGGTATTCAGGCTGGAGATAAATTATTTATAGAGCCGTATGAAGACGGGTTTTATATTAAAAAGCCAAAGAACATATTCGCCTTGGAGGGTATTTTAACGGGAGTACATATCCCAGACGATGAAGAAGAGTTATTCTATACCAGCATACGTTCGACAGCAATGCGTTTGACGTCGGTTATGTTGTGAGCGTTAAGTTTTTCGTAAATACTGTTAATAATAAGTTTAACAGCGCTAATTGACAGATTTAAGTTGGTCGCGATTTCCGAGCGTGAAATCCCATTGCACATAGCTCGTAGGACTTCATTTTCACGGAAGGACAAATCTACCTCATCATCGAAACCTTTTGCATCCCTATATTCGGAAATAAACTGCTTATGACGCTTGGCGTAGGAAGTCGATTTACGAATGATCGCTTCCAACCAAGGCTTTGGAATAGCGCAATCCTGCTCATGCAGGGCTGCTTGAGCAAGAATTTGCATATCCTTGCCAAGCCATACAAAAGGCATTTCTATAGAGTTGGGTAAGGCTGTTTCATAGGCTTCGCGTAGTACAGCGAAGGCGTTGGCATTGGTTTTGGTTTTGAAATGCACGCACGCTTCCATCGCCTGCAGCTCCAACCGACCATACAGAATCGATTCCCGCCTTTTCTGCTCTTTCATATAGGTAAGCAAGGAAGCATAGTTTTTCGTAATGTAGCAATAGTGTAACTTTATTTGGTTTGCGAAGTTTTCATCAAATTTCGGATGAGTGAATGGCTCGAACTGCCCCTTCAACCAGCCTGGAACCCTCTCCGGCTGTAAAATGAAGATGTAATGCGCCCCTAAGGTGACATCATAGGCGAAGAAGCTTGAAACATAATCCGTTTCGTCCAACAAAGCCTCCGTATCCTTAAGCGCTTTTTCAGCCTTTGCGAAATCTCCCTGTGAAACGGCTATACGCATAATGTAGAGCAGCGCCCTGTGTACAAGCTCAAACTGTCTATTCTCTCGCGCGCGCGCGAGACCCTTGACAATCAAGGATTCCGCTGCGCGAACGTCGCCCTGATAATACTTAAGCTCACCACGCGCCAAGTCGCTTACGCCTGCCATACATCCGTTATAGCTACGGGACATATGTTTCTCCGAACAAGTCAAGGCGTCGATGTACTCCTGCAGCGCGCCCTGTCTTGCCGAACCCACAAGGCTGAACCATGGACCTATCGAATAGCTGGACAGCTTGTTTGGCGCCACTGGATTTTTAGCCAGACATTCACACATCCTGATGTAGCAAACATCAAAATCGTAGCGGTCGTCCATAGTACTCATCAATTGTCGCAACGAGCCCCAAGCATAGTATAGACCGCATAAAGAAAAGTTTCGAAATTTGTCGTCTTCGGGCAGGCTCAGTAGTTTTGTCTCGTAACTCGTAATCAATTCCAGAGATTCCCTCAATTTTCCAAGGCACATTACGACTCGCGCGTGCATCCCCACAAAAGCCATTACCCGCATAAACGCGTCCGGCGGCGCCCTGTCAAATATTTGTTCGGCGTAGAGCGCGATGTCGCGCGGCACCTGCAGAGGAAGATCATAGAAAATGGATATAATTGATTTGTAATCCCCTATTTTTTCGTAATAGCCCAGCGCGTCGATCCTAAAGCCGTTTTGGTTGCACCAATCCGCCGCAATTTTATAAGTCCTTCGTTTTTCTTCTTCGGAAAGCATGTGCTGCTTTGCGTAAAGGAAATCTAGGAAAAGGTGATGGATCATGTAGGCGTCGACATTGCTGTCTAGCCGGACAAAGGAGCTTAACCGCTCAAGTTCGGTCAGCAGGCTTTTGTCCTCTCCTGCCAGAGTGGCGACCAATTCCGCCGATAGGTGAACCACCAAGGAAAGGCGCACCAATAAGCGCTGGAGTCGTTCGGAAGCCATATTGAACACTTCGTCCTCAATCAACTGGAAAAAGTTCTTCCTCGTCAAGTCACGGACATGATCCGAATAGTGGGGCGATTTTTTCAGCGATTGCGCAATTAAGTTCACGCCAAAAGCCCAACCTTTTGTATCTTTAAAGATTTCATGCAGAGTTTGCGGTTCAATGGATAACCCTTGCTGGCTCATATATTCGACCAGCTCGCTTTCGGTGAAGTTCAGGTCTTCTTCGTGAATGTAGGCGACAAGACCTCTGATCCGCAGACCCGCCAAATTGAGCGGCGGAGGCTCCCGACTAATAATGATTATCGCCTTACTGTTTGACGACGGATAATATAAGCCATACTCTAAAAAATCAATCACAGCCTGGTTTTTCACAAAATGAAAGTCGTCTATAACAACTATGTATTGCTGTTTACTTGGTGCGCTGCGTTCATATAAGTGAAAGAATTGTTTACGTTTTTCCTCAGTGTCCGGGAAGCCGGTTTCTTTAAAAAATTCGCCCAATTGTTCGTTCAATTGCGTAAAAGAGTTGCTGAGATTTTCCCAGGAACGCGCTCCTACGTTGTCGCGCTCCGAAAGTTGTTCCCATACTACAGGGTAACTCTGCCGCGCCAAAAAATCGGCGACAGCGCGAGTTTTACCAAAACCCGCTCCTGCGCATACTATCACTGCCGGACATTTTATAGCCTCCTCAAGAAGCCGGTTCAGGCGCGGACGTACAAAATTTGGATTAGAAGGAGTTTCCTGATCGTTATTCATTTATGCTTACATCTCCCTTTAATACTCAATCCGCTAAACCAGCTTTCGTTCGGCAGCTATGCGTTTAACGTCGGCTATGTTGCGGGCGTTCAACTTTTCGTAAATGTTGTTGATAACAAGCTTAACAGCGCTAATGGATAGATTCATGTTAGCAGCGATTTCTGAGCGGGAAAGTCCATTGTTCATAGCGCTTAGGACTTCACTTTCGCTGGGGGATAAAACTATCTCGTCATCTAAACCTTTTGCTTTCCTGTAATCGGAAATAATTTGTTTATGACGCTTGGCGTAGGAAGTCGATTTGCGAATGATAGCTTCTAACCAAGGCTTTGGAATAGTGCAATCCTGCTCATGTAGGGCTTCTGAGGCAAGAGTTCGCATATCCTTGCCAAGTATTATAAAAGGCATTTCTATAGAGTTGGGTAAGGCCGTTTCATAAGCTTCGCGCAGCGCGGCAAAGGCGCCAACGTTATTTTTGGTTTTGAAAAGCGCGCATGCTTCCATCGCCTGCAGCTCCACCCGACCAAATAAAACCGACTCCCGCCTTTTCTGCTCTTCCATATATGTAAGCAAGGAAGCATAATTCTCCGTAATGTAGCAATACTGCAACTTTATTTGGTTTGCGGAGTTCTCTTTGAATACCGGATGACCGTAGGGAGAAAACTTTCCTTTTAGCCAGCCCGGAACTCTCTCCGGCTCCAAAACAAAACAGTAAAACGCTCCCAATGTGATGTCATAGGCAAAGAAGCTTGCAGTATAAGCTGTTATGTTCAGCAAATCCTCTGTCTCTTTAAGCGCTTTTTCAGCCTTTGCTAAATTACCCTGCGAAACTGCTATTCGCATCATATAGAACAGCGCCCTGTGTACCTGCGTGAATTGCCCCGCTGCGCGCGCGCTCTCAAGCCCCTTGACTATTAAGGGTTCCGCTGCGCGAACGTCGCCCTGATAAAACTTTAGTTCGCCTCGGGCTAAATCATAAGAACCAGCCATACGACCGTAATAGCAACGAGACGAATATATCTCCGCGTGGTACAAAGCTTCGATGTACTCCTCCGGGGCGCCGGCTCTTGCAGCGCCCACAAGGCTGAACCACGGGACTATTGAATGGCTGGTCAGCTTGTTCGGTTCAACATTGGATTTGGACATGTATTCGTCCATCTTGGCGTAGTAATAATGAAAATCGTAGCAGTCGTCTGAAGTGCTCACCAACTGTCGCACCATTCCCCAAGCATAGTATAGACCGCCTATAGTATAGTTTAAAGACGAGTCCTCGGGTAAGAGCAATAACTTTTTCTCGTAATACGCTAGTAGTTCCAAGGCTTTTCGCCATTTTCCAAGGCTGATGACTACACGCGTATGTATACCGACAAAAGATCTCACGCTTATATATATATCGGGCGGCGCCCGGTCAAATAACTGTTCCGCGAAAAGCGCTATGTCGCTCGGTATCTGCAAAGGGAAGTCAAAGAAAATGGACACTATCGATTTGAAGTCCCCAATTCTTTCATAGTAGCTCATTGCGTCAATCTTAAAGCCGTTACGGTTGCACCAATCCGCCGCAGTTTTATGAATCCTTCGTTTTTCTTCTTCAGTAAGAATATCCTGCTTGGCGCGCAGGAAATCCAAAAACAGGTGATGGATCATGTATGCGTTGACATAGCTGTCCAAACGGACAAAGGAGCTTAACCGCTCAAGCTCAACAAGCAGGCTTTTTTCCTCGCCTGCCAATGTGTTCACCAAGTCCGCCGAAAGGTGGTCTATCAAAGAAAGGCACAATAAAAAACGTCTAAGCTGCTCGGAAACCGATTTGAACACTTCTGACTCCATCAATTCGAAGAAGTTCTTCTTTATTGCGTGTCGAACGTTGCTCGAATAGACGGGCGATTTTTTCAGCGACTGCGCAACTAAGTTCACGGCAAAAGCCCAGCCGTTCGTATCCTGAAAGATTTCGAGCAGAGTTTGCTTTTCCAGGGTTAACCCCTGATGGCTCAAATATTCGGCCAGCTCGCTTTCGGTGAAACTCAGATCTTCTTCGTTTATTTGAGCGACAAGACCTCTGACCCGCATACCCGCTAAATTAAGAGGCGGAGGCTCGCGGCTTATAATGATCATCGTCTTCCTGTTTGACGGCATGTAATATATACTATGCTCTACATAATCAAGCACGAGTTTGTCTTTTAAAAAATGAAAATCATCCATCACATATATATACTGCTGTTGATTAAGCATGCTACGTTCATATAGGCGATAGAACTGTTTACGCTTTTCTTCCGTATCGGGAAAGCCAAATTCTTTAATATCCTCTCCCAATTGCGGGTTCATCTGCGCAAAAGCGTTAGCTAGGTTTTCCCAGGTGCGCGAGGTCACATTGTCACGCTCCGACATCTGCTCCCACGCAACAGGTATGTTAAGTTGCGCTAAAAAATCGTAAACCGCGCGCGTTTTACCAAAACCTGCCCCCGCGCAAACTATCACTAAGGGACATTTAGTGGCTTCCTCAAGAAGCCGGGTTATCCGCTCGCGTATGAAATGAGAAGAACCGCTTGAATCAAGATGCGCTTGAAGTTTACTATCCATGGCTATCTATATCTCCCTTCAAGTTTTTTACATTTTTATATATTTCACCTGTTGATGTTACTTATAACAAGCATCAGTCATATTCCAACCGTTATAAAAAATAATAATAAAACCGTCCAACCTTTAAACCAGCTTTCGCTCAATGGCTATGCGTATTGCGTCGGCTAAATTACGAGCTTTAAGCTTATCGTAAATGCTGTTTATATAATGTTTAACTGTACTGATTGAAATATTCATGTTTGCCGCAATTTCCGAGCGGGAAAGTCCAAGGTACATGTAGCGTAGAACTTCAAGTTCACGGAGGGTCAAGATCACTTCTCCGTCTAAGTCGTTGGCTATTCTATAGTCGGAAATGAACTTCGCGTGGCGCTTGGCGAAGGCTATTGATTTGTTCTCAACCATCTCCAGCCAAGATTTCGGAATACCAAAATCCTTCTCGTTTTGAGCAGCGGCGACGAGCGTACGCATATCTTTCCCAAGCCATACAAACGGCGTTAGAATAGCGTTAGGCAAGGCTATTTCATAGGTTACGCAGAGCGCGGAAAATGCGCCCGTTTTGTCCTTCGTTTTGAAAAGCGCGCATGCTTCCATCGCGCCCAGTTCTACACGACTGAACAAAATTGACTCCAGCCGCCGCTGTTCTTCTATGTAAGCCAACAGGGGAACGTAATTGTTTGTAATGTAGTAATAGCGCGCCCTTACTTGGTTTGCGGAGTTTTCGTTGAAATATGTGTGATCGTAAGGCGAGAATTTCTCCTTCATCCAGACTGGAACCTTCTCTAACTGTAAAACATAGCAGTAATAAGCCCCTAATGTGATTTCATAAGAATTGAAGCGAGTATTGTACTCAGTTTCGTCCAATAGAGCTTCCGTTTCTTTGAGCGCATGTTCAGCCTTTGCAAAGTCTCCCTGCCAAACAGCTATTCGTATCATGTAGAACAGCGCCCTGTGTATCAGCTCAAACTGCCTGTACTCGCGCGCGCGCGCAAGACCCTTTGCTATGAAAAACTCCGCCTCGCGAACGTCGCCTTGATAGAACAAAAGCTCGCCTCTGGCTAAATCATCCACACCTTCCATACAACCATTTAGGCAACGGGATAAATATTCCGCCGATCTACTCAAAGCATCAATGTAATCCAGTGGGGCGCCCTGTCTTGTGGAACCCACAAGGCTGAACCAGGGACCTATCGAAAGGCCGGACAACTTGTTTGCTTCGATGGGAGATTTGGTCAGGTATTCATCCATCTTGGCGTAGTAAACATGAAAATCATAACGACCGTCAATAGTGCACATCAACTGCCGCATCATTGCCCAACAATGGTATAAGCCGCCCAAAGTACGATTTCGCAATGCGTCGTCCTCTGGCATACGCAGTAATTCCGCTTCGTAATGCGTGAGTAGTTCCAACGCTTCTTTCCATTTTCCAAGACAGACGACAGTACGTACATGCATAACGGCAAAAAAGTTTACCCGACTGAACATGTCGGGCGGCGCCCGGTCGAAGAGCGGCGCCGAGTAAAGCGCTATGTCGCGCGGCACATACGGAGGAATATCAAAGAAAATAGATACTATTGATTCGTAGTCCCCGATTTTTTCATAATAAGCCAGCGCGTCTATCCTGAAACCGTTAAGGATGCACCAATCCGCTGCAATTTTATAAGTTCTTCGCTTTTCACCTTCGGAAATAATCTCCTGCTTAGCGCGCAGGAAATCGAGAAACAGGTGATGAATCATGTATGCGTCAATATAACTGTCAAAGCGAACAAACGCGTTTTGTCGCGCTAATTCATCCAGCAGATCTTTGTCATCGTCAGCTAAAACAGCGACCAAGTTTGCCGAAAGATGATCCACCAGAGAAAGGCAAACTAATAAATGCCTAAGCCGCTCGGAAGCAAATTTGAACACTTCTTTCTCCATCAACCGGAAGAAATTATTCCTCATTGCGGAGCGAACGTAGCCCGAATAGTTCGGCGATTTTTTCAGCGATTGCGCAATAAAACTCACCGCAAAAGCCCAGCCCCTTGTGTCCTGAAAGATTTCGCGCAGAGTTTGCTTGCTCAACTCTAATCCCTGAAAACTCATATACTGAGCCAGCTCGCTTTCAGTGAAGTTCATTTCATTTTCATATATATTGGCGATAAGACCTCTGATCTGAAGACCAGCTAAATTGATTTGCGCAGGCTCGCGGCTGATAATGATTACCGTCCTCCTGTTTAACGGCATATAATATATCGCGCGCTCTATAAAGCCAAGTACGGCGGGGTCTTTTATAAAGTGAAAGTCGTCAAGCACGAGAGTGTATTTATGCTTAAATATTCTATTCTCATACTGTCGATAGAATTGGTTCTGTTTTTCTTCCGTATCTGGAAAGCCAAATTCCCGGAAATCTCTGGCTAAACTCTCGTCTACCTGCGAAAAGGCGTGAACGAAGTTTTCCCATGCGCGATAACCCACATTATCGCGTTCTGAAAGCTGTACCCATGCGACGGGGACACTTTGTTGCGCCACAAAATTTGAGACCGCATGTGTTTTACCATATCCTGTCCCAGCGCATATATTCACAACAGGACATTTTACCGCCTCCTCCAGAAGAAGATTCAGCCGCTGACGTTCAAAAATAAAAGAATAGCCTGGTTCAAGGCGCCCTTGAAAAACGCTGCTTATTGTTACTTACACCTCCATATAAGCTTTTTCATTAAATTACAATCATTTATGCAGTAGTTGTAGCGGCAGAATATTTCGTAGTGAAAACTGTTTTGTGACTATATAAGCTTTCGCTCGGTAGCAATGCGTATGACGTCGGCTATGCTGCGAGCTCCAAGTTTATCGTAAATATTGTTGATAACAAGTTTGACCGTACTAGGGGATAAATTCAAACTTCCCGCAATTTCCGAGCGGGAAAGCCCGTTGCACAACGCTCGCAGAACATCAATTTCGCGCTGGTTCAAGGTCACCTCATCATCTAAACCATGTGTCGCTCTATAATCTAAAAGGAACCGCGTGTGGCGTTTAGCATAGGTAGCTGATTTGTGTTCGATCATCTCCAGCCATGATCCGGGAATGCCAACATCCTGCTTTCGGCGCGCGGCGCCCGCGAGCGAACGCATATCCTTGCCAAAGCTTATGAAAGGCATCACAATGTCGTTTGGCTCGGCTGCTTTATAGGCTTCGCGCAGCATGGCGAAAGCTTCTGCTTTCTTCTTCGTTTGGAAAAGTGCGCATGCTTCCATCGCCTGAAACTCTAACCGACCATACAGAGTTGACGGATATTTTCTCTGCTCTTCCATATAGTTCAGCAGGGTAGCGAAATTCTTTGTAGTGTAGCAATAATGAGCCTTCACTTGGTTTGCGGTGTTTTCGTTGAATTTCGGATGATCGTAGTGAGCAAAATCATCCTTCAGCCAGCTTGGAATCCTCTCCGGCTGCATAAGATAGATGTAATACAACCCCAAGGTTATGTCATATGTAAAGAAACGAAAATGAAAATCTGTTTCGTCCAACAAAGCTTCCGTGTCTTTAAACGCTTGTTCGGCTTTTGCGAAATTCCCTTGCGAAACGGCTATCCGTATCAAGTATAATAGCGCTCTGTGTACCAGTTCAAACTGGCCAAACGCGCGCGCGCGCGCGATCCCCTTGACGATAAAGGATTCCGCCGCGATAACGTCGCCCTGGTAAAACTTTAGCTCGCCTCGCGCTAAATCGCCTATGCCGCCCATACATCCGTTGAAGCAACGGGACGAGTGTTCCGCTGCGAGTTCTACGGCTTCGATGTATTCCTCAAGCGCGCCCTGTCTCGCAGAACCTGCCAAGTTGAACCATGAGCCCGCCGGGTGGCTGGTCATTTGCGCGTTCGGTTCAATGGGCGCTTTGCTCAAACACTCTTCCATCTTGGCGTAGTAAATATGGAAATCGTAACAGTCGCTTGTAGTGCTCATAAATTGCTGTAAGTGTCCCCGAGCATAGTATAGACCGCCCAAAGTACGATTTCGCAAAAAACAATCTGGCATACTCAGTAGATTTGTCTCGTAATGATCCATCAACGCCAACGCCTCGCGCCACATTCCGAGGCACATGACGACACGCATATGCGTACTCGCGAAAGAAACTACTTTGGTATAAGTGTCAGGCGGCGCCTGTTCTAAAATCGGAAGCGCGTAAAGAGCAATGTCGCGCGGCACCTGCATATGCAGACTAGATAAAATAATCACGATGGATCTGTAGTCCCCAATTTTTTCGCAATAAGCCAGCGCGTCCATCTTAAAGTCGTGCTGGCTGCACCAATCCGCCGCAATTTGATAAGTTCTTCGCTTTTCTTCTTCGGTGAGTACATCTTGCTTCGCGCGCAGGAAATCAAGGAACAGGTGATGGATCATATAGGTGTTGATATAACTGTCGAAGCGGACAAATGAGCTTTGTTGATCCAGCTCGGTCAACTGGTTTTTGTCTTCTCCAGCCAGAATGGCTACCAAGTCCGCCGAAAGGTGATCCACCAGAGAAAGACACAGCAGGAAACGTTGAAGTCGCTTGGAAATGATATTAAATACTTCGGTCTCCATCAACTGGAAGAAGTTTTTCCTCATCGCGTTACGGACGTAGCCCGAATAGTTTGGCAATCTTTTTAGCGATTGTGCAATGAAGTTCACTGCAAAAGCCCAGCCCTTTGTATCCTGAAAAATTTCGCGTAAAGTCTGAGCGTCCGTGGACAGTCCCTCCTGAGCCATATAGAGCGCCAGCTCGTTTTCTGTGAAGCTTAGATCCTCCTCGTAAATACTTGCGATAAGACCTCTGACCTGAAGACTGGCTAAATTAATTGGCAGCGGCTCGCGGCTGATAAAAATAATTGTTTTCCTGCTTGACGGCATGTGATGTATGGTATCCTCAATGTAATCGATTACTGCTTGGCTTTTCACAAGGTGAACATCATCCATCACGATAACAAATTGCCGTTTTGACAAGCCGCGGTCATAAATGCGATAGAACTGTTGTCGTTTATCTTCCGTATCCGGGAACCCGAATTCTCTGAAATCCTGAGCCAAAGGCTTATCTACGTGTTCGAAAGCCTGGACATAGTTTTCCCATACGCGAGAGCTTACATTGTCACGGACTGAGAGCTGCATCCAAGCGGTTGGGTATTTATGCTCCTTCATAAAATCAGAAACTGCACATGTTTTACCATAGCCTGCGCCTGCGCATACGATCACTACAGGACATTCAATAGCCTTTTCGAGAAGGCTGATAAGCCGCGCGCGTTTGAAATGGGAAATAGCGCTCATATTTTGGCGCGTTTCTCGTGATCCTTCCACAAGCATTTGCTTTCCCTCTTAAGGAGAATTCGGCTCCAGCAGCGTAAAAATCATGTAAATCCCCTTTTCTTTTCCAAGCTGATTTTCATGTTAACGTATGTTTGTTTAACAAATATATTACCTAACAAACGCAAGCTTGTCAAGATTTCGAATATCTTCAAAATAATTAATCCCAAAGTATTAGTAATTGGAAAGGCACGCAATGAAAAGACAGTAGGGACGGTCGAGATCGACCAGCGCCTGTTCACTGACCGCGCGCAGAAAAACGAAAAAAGTCGCATGATAATGAGATGACCTTTCGTAAACCAGCTTGTTTACAGTTTTTAAACTTAATTAGCCTGTCTGAAAAATTTTCCCGATATTTTCATTGCTATTGATTTTTCACACGATTTATCAGCAAGCGCGCGGGAAGGATATGCGGAAAGCGCGTCGTAGGCTACGTCTACTTGGTTATTAAGCCGATCTTCAATAATTCGATCACGCGCCAAAAGAACGCGTAGCCCGTCACGAACCATTTCGCTTTCACTTGCGTATTCGCCATTTTTTAACCTTTGACCGGACTAGACTGGCCATGTCGTTTGGCAGGGTAATACTCATTTGTGTAGTTGTTCGCATATCATATCTCCATGCAATAGAATTCAATTTTATTTACTTCAATGGATTACTATGTTCTTCCAGAAACTTCTCTATCTCCGGCTTTTTAACCTCCCCTTTCGCGACGGTTCTGACAAATTGTTCCAGCTTGTCTGGATAAACATCTATCTCAGTCCCGTTAAGTTCAAGGAAATATAAGCACGTAGCAAGCCCTGTGCGTTTGTTACCATCTATAAATGGGTGATTCTGAACAATGTGAAACATATAAGCCGCCGCCATTCCGAAAGGAAATGAATGAAAGTAACTATCTCCTAATCCTGACATAGGCATTGCTAGAGCGGATTCAAGTAAGCCAATGTCCCTAACGCCATAGTTTCCGCCGTAAAGCTCAATTTGCTCAATGTGAAAATCAAGGACTTCGACAAGGGAAAAGAAATCTGGCATTGTATTTAATCAGCCAGCTTATTAAAGGTAGTCTCGTACTTTTTATTAATTTTAGTGCGAATTCTCGTCAGTTTTTCATTGCGCTTTAAATCAAATTCCGGAGAAAGGGTTAGAGTCCTACCATCGGTAATAACAGAAATAGGAGTGTCCTCGTCGATGTTCAGCAGCTCAAGGATCGGTTTGTCCAGTATCAGAGCAAGACTATCGCCATGCTTCGTCAAAGTTTTTATCACAAGTATCACTCCCTCTTCATAATGTAAACATAGTGTACCACGAAAAATTTTCTGAAACAAGAATTGATTCAACACTTGCGTGGGAGCAATGTCATTTAGCCAAGGCATTGGTCTGTTAACATGAAATAGTATCCGTCACACGCCCCTGTGGAGCTGTCACAGACCCCTGCGGGATCGTTCCGGCAAGCCAAGCGACGCGGTTCGATATGTGATAGACAGCGTTTAGATTGTGAGAAATGAAAACGTACGTAATCTCGTATATAATAAGCAATATAATATCGAGACTGAAGCGGAGGCTGCGAATGGAGTACATAACTGTTGTCGAAACGGCTGCCGGGTGGGGCGTATCGCCTCGCCGGGTACACAGATATTTGCAGGACGGACGTGTTAAGGGCGCGGTTCGTTTTGGGTCAGCGTGGATGATTCCGGCTGATGCGGAAAAGCCCGGCGACCCTCGACGGGAGGAAGGACAAATATCTTTGTCGTCCGATCTGGCCGACCTGTTCGCGGCAACCACCGCGCTTATGCCCCGCAATAATCCCGACGCGATTTTGGATTCCGTCGGCGAGGAAAGGTTGCGGCTTCACTACGAGGGTGAACTCGCCTATCTGCGGGGCGATTTTGAGCGGGTTGCTGGGTGTTTTCGCAAAATCAACAGCGAGGATGTAGCATCAAGGCTCTGCGCCTGTCCGTCGACAATAGCGGCGGCGGTCAGTCTGGGGAATTTTTCCCTATATCAGGAGCTGGAAACCTGGCTCAAAGGCATTTTGAAAGCGAACATTGGAGCGGAGCTAAAGGCTATCGCGGAGCTATCCCTCGACACAGTCTATACGGGCGCCGCCGTGCCCCATCTGGTTTCCGCCCGGCTGAAAGACGGGGATTTTTCAGCGCTTCCGCCGCAAGCTAGACCGAACGCCGCGTATAAGCGCGCGAAATATTTCCAGAGCGTTAAAAAATACGAATCCATGCTTTCCGTGGCGCAGACCGCGCTCGCCCTTTGCGAGTCGGAACAGGGAATTTCGCACTCCGATATATATTTACGTGTCGTGTGCGTCTTGGCCTGCTGCCACCTCAACCGCACCGACGAGGCAAAGAAATATCTGCTGGACGCCGCGCAAATTTGTCTGCCGCACGGTTTCATCACCCCGTTTGTGGAGTCGGCTGCCGAATTCGGCGGCCTGCTGTGGGAGTGTTTAGCTCCCAAGTTCCCCGCGTATCATCTCGACATAACAAAACGATGGCGACGAACGGCTGAGAACTGGGTCGCACTTCACAACAGGCTCGCCGACGACAACATCGCAATCACGATGTCCCTTCGGGATACCCAGATGTTTGTGCTTGCGGCGCGTGGCGTGCCTTACAGGGAAATAGCGAAGCAGTTCAACCTTACCGTTGGTCGGGTTAATAACATAATGCAGGAAATTAACGAAAAATTGCACGTATCCAGCAAGAAAGAACACTCTCAGAATTACTTCTACAACAAAAACAAGTGAGATTTTTCATATATAAAGTGCACTTCTCACGACGCTGATTCCTCCTATAATAACGATGATATAGTAACAGCAGCCATCGAGGTGTTGTTATGAACCGTGTTCTGAGCATCGACGGCGGTTGCGATGCGGGGGGTGGTTTATTCATTTGATTTATCGAAAGGGGATTGAGTACTAATGCATTTCATCAGTTGTATTAAAAAGAGGATACTAACCTTGATTGTTTTCATTTTGTTTCTGACAGGCGCATTCGGCGTATACGCGTCCTATGCGGAAGCCGCGCCGTTTTCAGGCGGCAGCGGCACGCCGGGCGACCCTTACATCGTCGCGACCCCTGAGGATCTTGACCTCGTACGTGATTACGGAAGTTATAATTTCAAACTGAATAACGACATCGACCTGACCGATTACCTTGCAAGCGGCGGCGCGGGGTACGCCAAATGGGGTACGACAGGCTGGCTGCCTGTCGGAACAAATACAGCTTCATTTACCGGAAGTTTTAATGGCGATGGATATGCTATAACCGGCTTGTGGATAAGCAGGAGTTATACGGACTATGTGGGTTTGTTTGGATACGCATACGGCGCGGAGATAAGAAATCTCGGCGTGGAGATAGCCGCCGGCGGAGTAACAGGCTACAGCTACGTCGGCGGGCTGGCGGGATATAACAGCGGCAGCATTGAAAACTGTTACGCCACGGGCAATGTAACGGGTAACAGCAGTAGCGCAAACTATGTCGGCGGGCTGGTGGGACAACAGGATGGCGGAGGCATCGAAAACAGCTACGCCACGGGCAATGTAAGGGGAGGTTCCGAAGTCGGCGGGCTGGTTGGGGTTAGCGGCGGCAATATCACAAACAGCTACGCCACAGGTTATGTATCGGGTAACTTCAGCGCCTCAACCTATGTCGGCGGGCTGGTGGGACGACAGGATGCAGGCAGCATCGAAAACAGTCGCGCCACGGGCAATGTTAGCGGAAGTTCTCAAATCGGCGGGCTGGTTGGGGTTAGCTACGGCAATATCACAAACAGCTACGCCACGGGCAATGTTGCAGGTAGTGACAGCAATGTCGGCGGGCTGGTGGGATATAATGGCGGCGGCAGCATCGAAAATTGTTTCGCCATGGGAAATGTCACGGGTAGCGGCAATGCTGTCGGCGGGTTGGCGGGAGGTAACTACAGTAGTGGAGTCAGCATCAAAAACAGCTACGCCACGGGCAATGTTAGCGGTGATACTCGTGTCGGCGGGTTGGTGGGAAATAACATCAGTAACCTCGGCAACAACATCGAAAACTGTTACGCCACGGGCAATGTAAGTGGTAGCAGTATTGTTGGCGGGCTGGTGGGAAGTTGCTACGTCAATATCATAAACAGCTACGCCACGGGTAATATAAGTGGTAGCAGTATTGTTGGCGGGCTGGTGGGAAATATCGACAGCAGCGCAAGTATTGCAAATAGCTATCGCTACATAAATCTCACGCTTAACGGCTCTGTAATTCCGGCGAGCGATCTAGACAGCGCGCCCGACAGAAGGCACGGCGGCGTTAAGACAGAAGTTGAACTTATGTCGAAGGCAACTTATACGAGCAACGACTGGCTGTTCAATGATTCTACGCCAACCGCCGGTCCGTGGTATTGGGATGAAAGAAGTTTCCCAAAACTGAGGGGCTCCGCCATGGAGAATTTTCCTTTTGGTTTCGACCCAGGAGTTCCAATGATCTCAATAATCACTCAACCCGCGCCAAACACCGTAGTTGTGCAAGGTAGTATTTCCGGCAATCTTACAGTATCGGCAAGTGTGACAAACGGAGCAACGCCTACTTATCAATGGTATAGAAATGGTAGTATTGAGACCGGCGCAACAAGCGCAAGTTTAACAATTCCTGCAACGCTTACGGCGGCTGGAAGCCCATATTACTTCCTTTGCGTGGTGATGTCGCCCGGCGCCGTTTTTGTGCCATCAAATACGGCGAATGTAAGAGTAAAAGAGCCAACGCCAATCGCAACAGCGGCAGTCACGGTTTTTGCTCCGGAAACGGGCGCAATACCCAACACGACCGCAAGCGGCACGGGCAACTTCTCTGTTGGAACGGTAACATGGACGCCCGCTCACAGCCCGTTCCAGGGCGGCGTACAATACACCGCCACGGTCACGCTGACGGCGAATAACAAATATACGTTCACTGGATTGACCACGGCTACAATAAACGGTAATAACGCTACTGTCATAAACAACACGGGCACGGCGGCAACGTTGTCGTATATATTTGCGCCGACACCGACGTCGATCACATCGGCGGCAGTCACGGTTACAGCCCCGGAAACGGGCGCCATTCCCAACACGACCGCAAGCGGCGCGGGCAACTTCTCTGCCGGAGCGGTAACATGGACGCCTGCTCACAATCCGTTCCAGGGCAGTACGCAATACACTGCCACAGTTACTCTGACGGCGAATAACAACTATACGTTCACGGGATTGACCACGGCAACAATAAACGGCAATAACGCGACTGTCACGAACAACACGGGCGCGGCGGCAACATTGTCGTATCAGTTTGCAGCGACGTTCGTACCTGTGACAAATATTATCGACGTATCTTCTGAGACAACGGCTCAAACTCCGTTGGCGCTCACAGGCACGGTCAGCCCATCCGACGCAACCAATAAGGATATCGTTTGGAGCGTTATTGATGCGGGAGCTACCGGCGCGACTATAAGCGGCAATACACTCAACACGACGGCGTCCGGTACTGTAACTGTGACGGCGACCATAGTAAACGGTACGGCAACCGGTGCAAACTACATGAAAGATTTCACCATAACGGTGAATGACGCGCCTGTGCCTGTGACCGGAGTGACGCTGAATGTAAATTCGACTGAGCTTGCAATAGGAGAGAGCGAGACATTGACAGCTAAAGTCGAACCGGAAAACGCAACAAACAAGAACGTGACGTGGGCAAGCAGCGCGCCTGGTATAGCAACAGTGACAAACGGACTGGCGACTGCTGTAAGCGAAGGAAACGCGATAATAACCGCGATGACGGAGGACGGAAATTTCTTGGCGTTCTGTAATGTAACTGTTACGTTAACAGGGGGAGGACCGGGAGAACCGGTTTCATCTGACCCGGTATACCCGTCAAATGAAGGAGATGTATCAAATGCAACCGGCATAGATTCCGGCAATCTTGAAGAAATTGACGGCAAAGTTTACTTAAGTAACGCGCTAGCTGAAGCAATCGCGAAGGGATTGCTGAGAGTTGACGATGTGAACACATACATCCTACCAATATTTGAGGGATCAACACAGTCAAATGGCGATGTAATAGGGCTGAAATTTACTGTGAAAGGGAAGGATTTTTTGGCGCTGTATCCGGGGGAAATCAACCTTATTGGCATGACTTCAGGTAATACAGGAAAGCTTCTTGATTATGTGGATGACTTGATGGATTTCGATGACGGGAAATTCTCGGTTTTGTATAACGACGCCGTTTTCGACGGAAATTTCTTGCTTAATGAAGACTATGAGCTTGTGGTCTTCATAAAGGACTTCGGCATATTTGACCTTGACGGTATTCTGAACGGCAAAGTGACATCCTCAATATTCTTTGCGTCTGAAAAGATTGTTGCAAGCGCTAATAATGGCGGTGGCGGCTGCAACTCCATCCTCTCCAACGCGCTGCTATTGTTTATTGGGTTGTTTGCTGTTAAGCGTTGGAAGAGATAGTGGTCAGTGGTCAGCTAAAGACAAAGACAAAAATCTCTGGATCGCCACGCGCTTGGCGCGTGGCGAAGACTTAGAGACAGTGGTCAGTAAAGATAATGCACAATTTACAGTTATTTGTAAATTGTGCATTGTAAACTGTGATGATCATCATCACGCTCGCTTGATATTACGATAGGAAGCACGGAGCGCTCCAATTTGCAAAACCTTCTGAGGCTCTTTTTCGAATATCTTCAATACGCTCTTCTTTTGTAGCGTCTTTCAGTCGTTCATAATTCCAAGTTCTGATTTTGTGAGTATCTTTAATGGTAAAATCCGTACTTATGTCTGGTTCCGGCATATTATGTATCATTCTCGTCGCATCCTATAATGGTTGATGGAGTACAAATTTCATTCAATGTTTTCAAGAATAGTTTCGTAGTCCTGCCCTCCATAAAATACACCGAGTATGGAGACTTGATCAGCTATAACAGCATATGCTATCATCGCTCGTTTTTTATAATTTGTTACTCGTATGCCTGGTCGAATGTCGTTACGCAATGTTCCCCGATGCGGCGATACTTGAAGACCATTACAATAGTCGATGATGCCTTCAGTATAGCGCGCCGCTATTTCAGGCGAGGCTGCGTCAGCAATATAGTAATACAGAGCAACAAGCTGCTCTTCTGCTTCAGGTGAAAATACAACACGATAATTCATCTTGCCTTTTCGTATTCAGCAGCAAGACGAGTTCGCACCTGCTCAACAGTAAGCGCGCGGGAAGGATCTGCGGAAAGCGCGTCGTAGGCTACGCCTACTTGGTTATTAAGCCAATCTTCAATAATTCGATCACGCGTCAAAAGAACGCGTATCCCATCACGAATCACTTCGCTTTCACTGGCGTATTCGCCATTTTTAACCTTTGCCCGGACTAAACTGACCATATCGTTCGGCAAGGTAATACTCATTTGTGTAGTTGTTCGCATATCATATCTCCTTTTAATAGGATTTAATCCTATTATAACAAATAAACGACATAATTCAAAAACAATTTTACAGCCTAATAACCATGCGGAACGGGACTGTGGGCATCGTCCCCTACGCTATAAACAAACCTACGCGGCGCCCATCCATGGGCAATGCTAACCGCTGACCACTGTTCACTTGTTATAAGATTCTCTTAGTATTTTTCCAGAAATTCGGCAGGGCTTACAACCTCGGGGCGTTCTATATCGACCTCATAAAAATCCTTATCGCCGGTGATAAGGATGTCTATATCAGATATGATAGCCGAGTATAACACTTTTTCGTCGTCGCTGTCCCTGATCGAAAACAAATTATGCGATGGCAGTTCATAAGGAGTATATACGTATTCAAACGGCAGTTCAAAAAGGAATTGTTCCACGTCCGCTTTTTTGGTATTGAACTTTTTCGCCACAGTTTCATGAAGTTCATCGACGACATATGAGCATAAAACCAGTGTGTGTCTATCGGCAAGAGCGTGAATAATATCGCTCATAATCTTGCTCCTGAATACAAGAGCAGATATAAGTATATTAGTGTCAAGCATCACCCTCATAGCTGTGCTTTTCTCCGCTCTGCGCGAACGTCCTTAACCAACGCGACAACATCATCAATGTCTTTAAGTCCAAGTCTCTCCGCCTCCCCCTCAAATGCTTTCTGCGCGTTTTCAAAAGCAAGCATGATAGGATTAACGACAATGAATAGCCCTTCTTTCTCAATAAAAGCTACTTTGTCTCCATCGTTCAACTTTAATGAACGCCTGATTTTAATTGGAAGCGTGATTTGCCCCTTTGATGTTATTTTGGCTAGTTCCATATCCGTCACCTCATTTATTCATTGAATTCCTTACATAAACATAGTATACACAGCGCGATAGGAAACATCAATACTCCTATCAATAGTCGATGATACCTTCAGTATAGCGGAACAGGACGATGTGGGCATCGTCCCCTACGCTATAAACAAACCTACGCGGCGCACATCCATGGGCAATGCTAACCCCTAACCCCTGTCTTTAGTATTCCGTTTTCATACTTATCAAAGCCCAGGTTCTTCTCCTGCCGTATCTGTGTGGTTTAACTTCCGCTTCGAAATTACCAAGAATGTCGTCTTCATTTGTCGAGTTGTAGAGTACTCCTTTTATTATAATTTTATCGTTCTCATATTGAGTCGCCTCGTCGGCGCGAGCGTAAAAAATATTCTCGCCGATAAGTCCTTCAAAGTGATAGGATTTGCCGTCGAAGTAATATGGAGTTTCAAACTTAGCGGCGCTCGTAAGCTTATTGTAATCCACGCCAAAATACTCTCTGATGGTGTCTGTCACAACTTTACCGCTTATCGTCTCCGAACCCCACTCGCAATTCCTAACTTTACATTTTACGATTCGTTTGGGGTTGTTAACGTAGTTGTGCCATACGCCAAACCGTATTAAGTCGGCAAAGGTTTCTTCATTCGTAACGTCATTTATGTCAAATTCCATTAAACCCAGCTTCGTGAAGTTTGAGAGAAACCCGCCCATTTGTTTTAATTCTTCGGCATTGAAAATTTTCGTTTTATCGTCGCTCGCAGGCGGCGTTGTATCAGGCGAAATGACTTCGGTCTCAAGCGGGCGGCTAGTAGCCGCCTCTACAATGTCTTCGCTCGCAGGCGGCGTTGTATCAGGCGAAATAACTTCGGTCTCTAACGGGCGGCTAGTAGCCCCTACAATGTCTTCGCTCACAGGCGGCGTTGTGTCAGGCGAAATAACTTCGGTCTCTAACGGGCGGCTAGTAGCCGCCCCTACAGTCGTCGCAGCATCCAGCGAACGGAGTAAACCCTCTATTTCCGTTATAGTCCTATCCGCGCTTATTGGTTGAATACTGTCCTGAGAAATAACTTCGGTCTCAAGCGGGCGGCTAGTAGCCGCCCCTACAATGTCTTCGCTCACAGGCGGCGTTGTATCAGGTGAAATTACTTCGGTCTCAAACGGGCGGCTAGTAGCCGCCCCTACAATCGTTGCAGCATCCAGCGAACGGAGAAGCTGCTCAATTTCTTGCATCGTCATATCCGCGCTTGTTGGTTCCGCGCGGTACTCCGCATTTATGCTGATCAATGCCCAAGTTCGTCTTTTGTTATATATATGCGGTTTTGCCGTCGCTTCGAATTTGCCTCTTATGTCATCTCTGTTTCTTGCATCATATAGCGCCCCGGTCATGACAATATTGCCCGATTCGCCCACAAACGCCTCGTCGACGCGCGCGTTAAATTTTGCGTCGCCGTCTATAACGTCAAAATGATATGATCTGCCATCGTAATGATAGGTAGTTCCGGATTTTGTGGCGCTCGCAAGATTGACGTCCAAGCCAAAATATCTTTTGATAGCCTCCGCCACGTAACTGCCTCTTATAGTAAGAGAACCCCATGGGCAGTTTCTAACCCTGCACTTTGCGACTCGTTTGGGGTTGTTTATATAGACTCGAGAAATGCTGAACCGTATCAAGTCGGCAAAGGTTTCTTCATTCTCAATGTTATTTATATCAAACTCCAATAAACCCAGCTCTGTGAAGTTTGTTATAAACGCGCTCATCTGTCTGAGTTCAGCGTCGGTGTAACTCGGGCGGCTAGTAGCCGCCCCCGTTATATCCGGCGATACGGGTTCGTCCGCGCTGATTGGTAAAGTTATATCAGGCGAAACGGGTTCGTCCGCGCTGATTGGTAAAACTATATCAGGCGATACGGGTTCGTCCGCGCTGATTGGTAATGTTATATCCGGCGATACGGGTTCGTCCGCGCTGATTGGCAGAGTTATATCCGGAGAAATGACTTCGGTCTCTAACGGGCGGCAGGTTGCCGCCCCTACAGGCAATGTTATATCCGGCGATACGGGTTCGTCCGCGCTGAGTGGTAAAGTTATATCCGGCGATACGGGTTCATCCGCCCCTACAGGCGGCGTTATATCCGGCGATACGGGTTCGTCCGCCCCTACAGGCAATGTTATATCCGGCGATACGGGTTCATCCGCCCCTACAGGCGGCGTTATATCAGGCGATACGGGTTCGTCCGCCCCTACAGGCAAAGTTATATCTTCGCTTACAGGTGGAGTTTTTATGGAAATAGCAAGCATAGATGAAACAAAATATAAAACAAATACAAAAAAGAACCCGGCAAAAAGCAGAGTTTTTCGTTTGAAATTATAAACTTTTCTGAGCAGCCGCATCGATAACTATCTGTTTCAGTTCAGGAATCTCCATTGCAAGTTTCACGTTAGCTGCAAACCAGCCATTTTGTGTTCCACAATCAAAACGCTCGCCTTTATAAACTACTCCCCATACTGGCTCTTCATTGAGTAAACGTCTTAAGGCGTCCGTTAACTGAATTTCTCCTCCTATTCCAGCTTCAGTATTTGAAAGTATCTTGAAAATGCTTGGAGAAAGAATATACCTTCCGATTATGGCTAATTGACTGGGAGCTTTATGAATAGATGGTTTCTCTATCATATCTTGAATTTTATAGACTCCTTCTGATAACTTTTCCGCTTCAACTATTCCATAACGAGAGACCTCCGAACGAGGAACTTCTTCTAGCGCTATCACTGAACCGCCAAGTCTTTCATGAACTCGAATAAGCTGTAGCAAAGCTGGAGGTTCTGCTTTAATTACATCGTCCGGTAGTATCACTCCAAAATAGTCTTCCCTGCATATTGGTTCGCCACACAAAACAGCGTGTCCAAGACCTAAAGCTTCCGCTTGACGAACGAACATAAAATTAGCCATTGCAGCTATTGAGTGAATCATTTCGTATTGTTCAGTCTTGCCTTTTGATTTTAAAAGGCTCTCCAATTCAAAAGAGCAATCAAAATAATCTTCTATAGAACGCTTTGTTCTGCCCGTTATTATTACAATATCATTGCATCCGGAATTTACGGCTTCTTCAACTCCGTAAGAAATAATCGGACGGTTTACGAGCGGTAACATCTCCTTTGCTATTTCCTTCGTCACTGGAAGGAATCTTGTTCCCAAACCGGCAGCGGGAAATATACATCTCAAACTCTTAGTTGTCATATCTTTTCTCTTTTGCATGGACCCGGAAAAATTCTACAAGGAACATCATAGTTTTCTTCGTTAATTCTTCGTCATACGCTTCTACAAAAAGGCGAAGCACCGCTTCAGTCCCGGAAGGACGAATTAGTACCCTCCCCCGCCCGTCAAGCCTTTGAAGAGCTTCAGCAGTAGCGTTTTGTATGGCTTCGCGCGCAACTGTAACGCCTTTTGCAAGTTTTATATTTTTCAATAATTGAGGATATGGTTTAAACCTATCAATCAACGTATCAATATTTTCGTCAAGAGCATTGCAAGCTTTAAAAAACAAGAATGCGGTGCATAGTCCGTCACCGGTGTTTGTATATGGAAAAGCGATAATATGTCCCGATTGTTCCCCTCCAAGGTATGCATCGCATTCCTTCATTTTTTCAAGAACATAGCGGTCGCCTACTGAACAGCGAAACAACGGAATGCCATCTTCCGCCAGATTTTTCTCAAGCGCGCCATTAGTCATTACAGTTGCAACAACGCCTGTACCAAGCCCGTTTTTTGCGGCAAGCCAGCGTCCCAAAACCCAAAGCATTATATCCCCGTCAATAAGACGTCCAAGACCATCAACTATAAGCACTCTATCCGCGTCTCCATCATATGCGATTCCAACGGAAGATTTATTACTTGTAACACAGTTTATCAGGTGTTCAAGGTGCATTACTCCAACGCTTTCATTAATATTAAGTCCATTTGGTTCGGCGCCTATCAGAGGAAACTGGATTCCAATTTCTTTCAAAACCAGCGGCATAACAACGGAAGCAGCGCCATGAGCGCAATCGAATATTATCGAACGGGGAAGGTTTTCACCATATTCGGAAAGCGAAGCTATACGTTTTGCATAGTTTTCCAGCATGTTGGGCACTCTTCGGATCCCGCCGATGGAGGCGCCGCCTGGACGCCACTCATCAGTAAAACTGTCTTCAAAAATGTCTTCAATTATAAGCTCCGCATTATCAGAAAGTTTAAAACCCTGCCCGTCAAGAAATTTTATGCCATTATACTCAGCGGGATTGTGAGAGGCGCTTATTACAGCGCCGCCCTCGGCGGCTAAATTCTGAATGGCAAAACTCACACCCGGAGTTGGAATAACGCCAAGAATCAAAACATCGGCGCCAGCGGAAGCCATCCCTGCAGCAAGCGCAGATTCAAGCATCATTCCAGATTTTCGGGTGTCCCTGCCTAAGGCTATACGAGGGCGCGGGATTCCGCTTTCAACAAGATATCTTATGAAAGCCCTGCCAAGCCTTAATGCCATTTCAGGCGTCATCAATCCCTGATTAGCTATATCTCTTACTCCATCAGTTCCAAATAAGCAACGTTCTTTGCTATTTTCTTTCTGCATGATAAATCCCTCTCAATAGCTTATAGTCGTATAGCTTTAAAACAACTGTCGCTCTATATTAATTGACACAGGGTCGTAAAGCGCTTTTGGATAATAAATTCATCATTACCATACATTCATTCTTTACTCCGGTTCTCTCATTATTGATACAGTAAAAGGATTCACTTTTGTGATCCTAAATAATTGCGAATTAATTCTGGTTCTTACCGGAAGAACAGCTTGTCTTGAAAATATATTGTCGGCGTCTACATATGCCACTATATTGAGGCTTTCAGTAGCCAGACTGTTAATACTTGACGGCAACCCTTCTATTGTAACAGTTACGGCGGGAGGCATCACTTTCCAATTTGTTTGCGCGCCATTTTCTATTGTAACAGGAATATTAACAATTTCTTTTGTTGCGGATACCGGTCGCAAAGCTACAGAAACCCTAACCGTTCCCTCTCCAATAACTGATAATGATTCGTCCTGCGGAGGTCGCACTTTAACCGCAATACTGGTTGATTCTTTTATTCCTGTTATATCAATAGTGTTAGTATCAATAAACGTTAATCCATCCAGGCTTGATGTTGGTCCTTCAACTAAAACTTCGGCAGGGTCAATCATAGTCGAAAGTAGAACATAGTCTTCATCGGGCTTTCCGCTGACTCGCGCCATTACGGGAAACATGCGGCGAGGGTTTCCGCTGACAAGAATTGCTTTAAGCCTAACCTGTCTAGGCTCTACTTTAACCTCGTCTTCAAAAGACTCGGAGCTTTCAATTTCCGTTGGCAAAAGTAATTCTTTGCCGGATCGAAGCTCTTCCATAGTAGGCGAAATCTTTATCTTTCCAATACGCGCGAGGTCATTCTCTATTCCCTTTATAGCAACCTGTCTAGGAACAATGTCAACTGAGTCCAAATACAATCCTTCCTGAAGGTCTCTTGGAAGAACAAGCTCAACGTCAACCAAACGGTCGGCGTATCGTATAAGATTGATTTCTACCTGCGAAGGGCGAATTTCTCTAAGCCTTATCCCTTTTGGGAGAGAAACGTTCACAGGAATTCTGTAACGCCCCGCTGTAAGACCTCGGGCGTCTGCCTCGCAAGTTATATTATTTTCATTTAATAAAATATCCATATCATTTTCCCTGCCTGAAGCATAAACCCATATTTCATTTATTCTATTTTTAATTTCAAGTTGAGGCGCCACGTTAATATATTCAACCTTGCATGATATGGTCCTGTTTATCTCTCCCTCAGCTTCCGCTCCGATTACATAAGTCCACAATCCAACAGCAATTATTACTGCTATTAACCACAGGGTAAATGGTTTTGCAAGAATATCGTCAATTTTTTGCTGGTGCATGAATATATTTCCTCCAAAATGACTTTAAATTTGATAAAAAAGCGTTATGAGTTTCATCTCTTGCCCCTGTGAAATAATATACTAGAAGTTTCTTTATTTGAGCATCTTTCATATTTCGAGACAAATACCCCTTATATACCATGGAAATTTCTCCGCGCTCTTCTGATACCACTAATACTATTGCGTCAGAAACGTCGGTTATCCCAATCGCGGCTCTATGTCTTGTGCCAAACCATCTGGATAACTCAACATTATCCGAAAGAGGAAGATAACAAGAACACGCGATTATTTTTTTCCTATCAATTATCGCAGCTCCGTCATGAAGCGGGTTATCCTTCCAAAAAATAGATATTATCAATTCCTGGCTGATTCTGGCATTTACCGTCACAGCGCTCCTCCAATACTCCTTTAGTCCGGTTTCTTGTTCAAAAACAAGGAGAGCGCCAAGCTTATTAGTTTTGAAATATAGAAGCGCTTCTACTATTTCTTCTGCTAAAGTTTCCGCCTCCTCTTTCTTGACTCTGTGACGCCACAAATTTCCCCTACCTATTTCTTCAAGAATATTGCGCAATTCCGGCTGAAACAATATGGGCAACGCAATAACTAAAACTGTTAGACCTCTGTTGAAAAACCAGGACATAAGGCGAAAATTAAGGTAATTTACCAGAATCGCCACTACCCCAAGGATTAAAAAGCCTTTTATTAGTTGAACCGCGCGAGTCCCAACCATAAATACTAAAGCGCGATTAATAAGTAGAGTTACTATAAGAATATCGAAAAAATCTTTTATTCGAAAGCCTTCCCACATGTTTCAAACCAATTTGAAATCGAATCTAAACAAGGAGGCTGCGGAGAAGCGCGCCAGCCATACGTTTGATTGCGAATTGGCGTCAACCCCCCTTTCTATTCATAAACAATACTTACATACTTCGAGGTAAACAGCGCAAGCATAGCTGAATAATTGACGGCAAACCTGAGGCTGTTTCCAATATACAGCTCTTTTGAGTCCTTTATTGACTCCAAATCAAAAATGAGATGGTCGCTTGAAGCCCCTAAAATCTCGACGCCATCAAGAAGTGGAGTCAAACCGGCGACATTAACGTCTTGTCTGCCTATTGCGGCAATACCGCGCAATCGTTCTCCTCTGTCCTCAAAATATTGAGGATTGCCAAAAGCGTCAAATCCCGCCTCTCCGAAAGGAGCGGAAGGTTTTCGCCTAAGTTCGATAATTTCAGTTTCAAGCACCATCGTATCCCTGTTTAGCCATTCAATATCGCGATGATTCGTAACATCTATTCCAAGTAATATGGCCTCCCCTATGCGTAATGAGTTTACTCCGCCCGGAATCTCGTTCCGTTCCAAAAGCAACAGCGACGATGTACCTCCACCCGAACAGATTAGTTCGCCATATCCCGCTTTTTCCAGTTTCTGTTTAATCCCGGAAAGCTGTTGAAGCTTGTCCAATGAAGGACGTATAGCTCCAAAACATCCAAAATTTGCCGCGACTCCATGAAGCCTTAAATTATCGCAAGATTGAATGATATCCAGAAAACTATCTACTTCATCAGGCATTATACCGTCGCGCAAGTCTCCCATTTCAATCAGCAAAACTATCCCAAGCGTTTTATTAAGATCTGATTCTTTACATGCGTTATCAAGCATCGTCAGGCAATCCGGCATTGAGACAAAAACAATATCGGCGTATAACGGCAGTTCTGCTATTTGCGATGGCATAGGAGGACGAATCATAGTAATTTCAGCTTCTGGATATAAACCTCTTAATGCCTTCAGGTTTTCAAGCCGACTGTCGCCAAATGAACGACATCCGCTCTTCCAAAATATTTTTGCAATTTCAGTTTCCGCGCATACGCCTTTAGTCACCGCAGTTACTGTTATTCCGCAACGCGAACAAGCTTCAATAACGCGTCTTGTATTTTCATATATTTTTGCTCTATTAACTCTTACACGCGGTTCCATTATTCAACGCCACTTAGAAAATAAGCTGAACTTTTCCGCTGTATATGTGCCCGCGAAGCCCATCAATAGTGATTTCATCATACTTGGCAAGCAAATGGACGGCGTTTGAAACCCCTACAATACATGGGATATTCTTTTCTACGGCGCAAAGCGCGCCTATCGAATTTACGCTTGCGCTTTCAGCTACTATAGCGCCCGCTTTGCTTATAAACGACAAAGAGTCCTCGTCAAGATCCCGGACAACAAGAACATCATTATCATCAATTCCGTCAATGGATTCTTTCTTAGAATCAATTATAAATAATTTTCCCGAAAATGATTTCTTAACCAATGGGAATCCAAAAGCTACAATAGTCGCCGCAGCATGAACTTCTAACATATTGGTTGTACCCGGAATACCAAAAGGCACTCCTCCAGTAAGAACAACCAGATCGCCTTCATTAAGATAACCATTTTTAATGCTCGCTTTAATAGCTTCTTCAGTTGCAATGGATTGATCCGTGGTTTCCGATATACGGTACGGCAATACCCCCCACCAAAGGGCAAGCTCTCTCCAGGTTTTATTTGACGGAGTAGCCGCAAGAATTTTGCATTCAGGTCTGTGTTTACTTACCATCCGAGCGGACATACCGCTTTTTGTTAATGGTATTATCGCGCCGGCGTTAACTTCTTTCGCTACCAGTATAGAAGCATTGCTAACCGCGTCAGGGACTCCGTTAAATTCCTGTTTATTTCTGTGCGGCACGCGCCATTTTAAAAGCTCTTGTTCAGCTCTGGAAACGATTTTTCTCATCGTGCGAACTGCGTGAACAGGATAAAGCCCGCTAGCTGTCTCGCCCGACAGCATAACCGCGTCAGTTCCGTCAAAAACAGCATTTGCAACATCGCTGGCTTCCGCTCTGGTAGGGCGCGGGTTACGGGCCATCGAGTCAAGCATTTGAGTTGCGACTATTACTACCTTTCCTTTTGTGCGGCTTATCTCAACTATGCGTTTTTGAACCAAAGGAACCTCTTCAGTTGCTAATTCAACGCCAAGATCGCCTCTTGCAACCATTGTACCATCTACAACATCGGTTATTTCGTCAAGGTTCTCAACGGCTTGACGCGTTTCTATTTTCGCTATTATTTTCAATTTGCCGTCGAGTTCTTTAATTAGCCTTTTAACTTCCAGAACATCAGAACCTCTTTTCACAAATGAAACGGCCAAATACTCCAATTCATTTTCAATTCCCCATTTGATATCTTCTTTATCCTTAGAAGACAAAGCCGGTAACGATATATCGGTATCCGGCAGATTTATTCCCTTCTTATTTGAAAGCTGCCCGCCTACTATTACTTTACATATGACATCGTTTCCTTTTATTTCCAGAACCTGGACTTGCAAATATCCATCGTCAATAAAAATGAACTCTCCAACATTTGCTTCCTTGGGTAGAAGCTCATACGTCATATACGCGCGTTCTGCGTTACCAATACATTTCTCTGTCGTAAGCGTGAAGATGCTCCCGTTTTCAAGCGTCACAGAACCTCCTTCCACCTCTCCCAAACGAATTTCAGGCCCTTTTGTATCAAGTACCACAGGAATAGGGACGTCAAGATCGCGTTCAACCCGCCGTATGAGTTGAAGCGTCTCGCCATGGGACTTATAGTCCCCGTGGCTGAAATTAAGCCTGGCGACATTCATACCTGCATTGACCATTTCCTTCAATGTTTCATAATTATTACTTGCAGGTCCAATCGTGCAAACAATCTTTACTTTCGGAAAAACCTTGTTTGGTGTCATTAATTTCAGCCCTTTCAAATTAAATTTGTCATTTCTATCTTACACTATTGATTAAGGAAAGTATAATGAATACGGATAAATTTTATAAAAAGTGGAGGGGTTTTTAAATGGAGCTGAAACAATTTTTAGAAGACCTATTAACGAACGGCTATGTACAAGCGATTTTATCATACGCAGTATTACTGATAATTGTCGGCTGGTTTGTTGGAAGAAAGGTAAAAAATTCTTCCGCATTTTTCGTAGCTGGGCGAAAACTAAATACTTCCCTTTTATTCACAACTCTTATCGCAGCAAATATTGGAGCGGGTTCTACAGTAGGCGTCGCCGCCATCGCCTATAGGTCGGGAATTTCAGCATGGTGGTGGATAGGAAGCGCGGGGTTGGGCTCGATGATTCTGGCTTTTTGGGTAGGTCCCAAAATATGGAGAATCGCGTGGAGGTACAACTTTTATACTCTTGGAGATTATCTGGATAGACGCTATAGCAAGACTTACCGCGGATTGTTATCTGGAATGATGGCTGTTGGAACGCTTGCTCTTTTTTCAGGACAATTACTCGGAATAGCCTGGATACTGGAAGTCGTCGCGGGAGTACCAAAACAAATGGGCGTGATGATTGGGGCAGCGGTTACTACTTTATATTTTGCAGCAGGAGGGATGCTCGCAGCCGCAATAGTTAACATAATTGAAGTAGTTATGATACTAGCCGGATTCATTGCTGCAATGCCATACATCTACAATTTTGTAGGAGGATGGGAAGGATTAGTGTCAAAAGCGACCAGTAGCCTCTCCGATATTGAGGCTCAGATGAATTACTTTTCAATGGATGGAATTGGCGTGACAGTAATTATTGGATATATCGTAATGCTTGTGCCATCTTTTTTCATCTCGCCCGGTCTTATCGGCAAAGTTTTCAGCGCGCGCGACGAGAGGAGCATCAAGATAGGGACAGCCGCCAACGGAATTGTTCAGTTGTTATTTGCAATTTGTCCGGTCTTCATAGGTATGGCGGCGTTTGCTACCTTCCCCGGTCTTTCAAACGCGGATCTTGCCTTGCCTACAGCTATGAAGGAAATGATGCCGTTTGCTATAGCTACTCTGGCTTTAGCCGCTATATTCGCAGCGGAGGTAAGTACGGCTGACGCTGTCTTATACATGATTTCCTCATCTATATCAAACGACCTTTACAAAACCTTCATCAACCCTTCGATCACAGATGGTTCTCTTTTAAAGCTGACCAGAGTTATAACCCTTGTGTCAGGAATTATTGGAGTATTTTTAGCGCTTAATCTTGAAAACATAATATCCGCTCTTACAATTTTCTATTCGCTTATGAGCGTTTCCCTCGCCGCGCCTCTTGTATTCGGGCTTTTTTCAAAAAGAGCTTCAAACGTGGGCGCCATAATATCGTCCATATGCGGCGTAAGTATAACTATATTTTGCACGTTTTATAAAAGCGCCGCGCCGGTCAACCTATTTATAGGGACGCTGGACACAACAACAAAGCTTGTTGATTTTGGAATAACAAAGCTCAACGCGACAACCTGCGGAATAATACTCGCTTTCGCCGCAATGGCAATATCGACCATACTACTGCCCTCAAAAGCTGAACCGCTTGACGACGGTCCGATTGCGTCGGTTGTTAACAGTTGAGGCTAGTTTTTCTCTTTCTATACCTGAAACCGTTATGATATAGTTAGAATTACCAAGACAGGAGGAAAATAAATGATTGATATTCAGGGAGAATTCAATTCCGCCATCTGCTTTTGCGATGAACTCGAAGAACTTGCCAGAGAGCAAATTCAAACCGTTTGCGATCGACCGGAGTTTGCCAAAAGCAAAATCCGCATCATGCCGGACGTTCACTTTGGGAAAGGCTGCACCATTGGAACCACCATGACCATAATTAATAAAATTGTTCCCGGCATGGTGGGCGTCGATATAGGTTGCGGCATGGAGACAGCGGAGATAGCCGAGGAGGAAATTGATTTAAACAGACTCGACAACATTATTCGCCGAAAAATCCCTTCCGGCTTCGACGTACGAAAAGATCATCACGAGCTGAACAGCGAGGTTGATTTGAACAAACTTCGCTGCGCCGCGCATGTGAAACTTGAACGCGCGCGACGAAGCATCGGCACGCTGGGCGGCGGAAATCATTTTATCGAGGTTGACCGCGCGGACGACGGCAAGCTTTTCGTAGTAGTCCATTCCGGTAGCCGCCACCTTGGAACCGAAGTGGCGGAATACTATCAGGAAGAGGCTTGGAAAACCTTAAGCGGTAATTCCAAAGCGCAAATAGATAAAGTAATTAAGCAACTAAAAGCGGAAGGGCGAAAGGATGAGATTCAGTCAACCATGAAGCGTCTCAAACGCGAAAGCGCGCGCGATGCCGGTATACCGAAGGATCTGGCGTATGTGGAGGGCTATCTTTTCGACGACTATATTCACGATATGAAAATAATTCAGCGTTTTGCCGTGCTGAATCGTCAGGCGATGATGGATATCATCATCCAGGAGATGGGACTTAGCAAGCTTGGAGGTTTTACCACCATCCATAATTATATTGATACCGACTCCATGATTTTGCGCAAAGGCGCGGTGTCGGCTAAGAAGGGTGAAAAACTGCTCATTCCGATAAATATGCGGGACGGCAGCTTTATATGCGTCGGGCGCGGCGCTGCTGATTGGAATTACTCGGCGCCGCACGGCGCAGGGCGAATAATGAGCAGGAACGTAGCATTTAAATCGCTCTCTATGGAAGAATACAAATCCGAGATGCAGGGCGTTTTTACCACCTGCGTGAACAGAAAAACGCTGGACGAGTCCCCAATGGCGTATAAGAGCATGGACTCAATCGTGGGACAAATTGCGCCAACCGCTGAAATTATTACGCGAATCAAACCAATTTATAACTTTAAAGCCGAAGAGTGAGAAAGTAGCTAAAGCGCGGGAGGCGCGGTTGTCCATACGGTTCTATGCAGCGATGATCGGGGTTTATAACAATGACGACTGGTATAGCAAGTCAACAACGCTATATATCGATGATTATGCTTAATATATGCTGTAGGGGCGGCATTCTGCCCAATGTCATTAACTTAAGTTGATTAGCAAGTGAAATGTGTAAACGCATGTTTTATAGACATAAAAGCCAAAGAAATCCCTTGAGAGAGGCGAGAGAGAATATAGAGGGTGAATAAGGCTTAAAAATACTACAAAGGGTATTGTTGGTGTTGCTACTAAGCTTTAACAAACATAAACGGCTTTTTCTCTCTGTGTCCACTGTGCCTCTGTGAGAAACAAATTCTTTTCAACAAAAACGTTAAGTTAATCACAACGTTTTTTCAACGCCGCAGTGAACGAAAAAATTATTTTCACGTTAATGGCATTGTCGCCCTCTGCCCCCCTCATATTTATGAAGGGGAAGTCGCGTTAGCGACAGGGGGAGTGAGAGCGTTAAAGCAATACACAGCTATAAAAAGGTGTACATTGATATAGCTCATTATTAATTCCCCAAAGTCATATTTTCCGCATATAAATATAACTTAAAAGTCTCTACAATGCAATATTTCTTTAAGATTATTTTTTTGACGCTTCAAGCAATTTTTTTCGTTTATATATAATATTTTCCTGAAAAAAACATAAAAAGACATTTCTATAAATGTACAGTTATTTATAGTTTCCCATCCTCAAAAATTCATATTTAGTATACAACTGCAAGGTAAGACGCGCGGTTGGCGTCATTAGCTTGCCATTGTTATATGGTGGCAGTTAGAACGATTTACCAAAATATATTTTATTGGAAGGAGATTTAGTAACAATGAATTGTTTTATGCGTATCAAATTTTTAAGGTTTTTCACAGCGATTGTTTTCTGCCTGTTTCTGGCAGGCGCGTTCAGCGTTTTCGCGCCTCATGCGGAAGCCGCGCCGTTTTCGGGCGGCAACGGCTCAACAGCTACCCCGTACATTATCGCGACGCCTGAAGATCTCGACCTCGTACGCGATTACAGAACCTCACGTTTTATACTGAGTAACGACATCGACCTGACAGACTATCTTGCGCCCGGCGGCGTTGGGTATGGTAAATGGGGAACGGCAGGTTGGGAGCCTATCGGAACTAATTTCCCCGACGAATTTACCGGAAGCTTTGACGGCGACGGACATGTCATAATCGGTCTATGGATAGACCGAAGCAGTGCGTCTAATGTGGGCATGTTTAGTATGACAAGAAATGCTGAGTTAAAAAACCTCGGAGTGGATATTTCCGCTGCGGGTATTATCGGCGGAGCTATTGTAGGCGGACTGGTGGGATATCAATACTATGGAGGCAGCATAGTAAACTGCTTCACTTCGGGCGATGTAACGGGACTCAACGACACAGTCGGCGGACTGGTGGGAATGCAAGAAGCGGGCAGTATCGACAAATGCTATGCTACGGGAAATGTTACGTCGTATAACTATGTTGGCGGACTAGTGGGATCTCAAAGAAATGGCAGCGTCGAAAACAGCTATGCAACAGGTAATGTAACGGCAACCAACAGCCTCGGCGGCGGATTGGTTGGAAACATGCAAACCAACAGCAGCATTGTAAACAGCTATGCCAAAGGTGATGTCAGAGTTGCCGACATCGGCGGCGGGCTGGTGGGAAATCAAAACGTAGGATGCAGTATTGAGAATTGCTATGCAACGGGCAATGTAATCGGAAACAATAACGCGAGAACCGGCGGGCTGGTGGGTTTATTATCTGGAGGCAGCATCGAAAACTGTTACGCAACGGGTAATATCATTGACGGATACGCAGTTGGCGGGCTGGTGGGTTCATCTACAGGCAGCATCGAAAACTGTTATGCATCGGGCAATATCATTAATGTACAAGAAGCTGGCGGACTGGTGGGAATGCAATCTGCGGGCAGCATCAGAAACTGTTACGCAACAGGCAATGTCAACGGCTCATCTAATGCAGGCGGATTAGTGGGATATCAACAACTTGGCGCAAGCATTGCAAACAGTTATCGTTACCAATTCGCCGAGGTTAAACTCAACGGCGTTCAGGTAAGCGTAACTAACAACGCGTCAGGCATTCATGGCGACATAGTGAAATCACAGGATCTTATGACCAAGGCTACGTATACTGGCAACGACTGGCTGTTTAACGATTCCACCCCCACGGTAGGTCCGTGGTATTGGGATGTTTTAAGCTTCCCCAAACTAAATATTGGGACAGAGATTTTTCCTTTCGATTTCTCCGTTATTCCAAGCATTGATATCACAGTTCAGCCACTGAACGCTACAGTCATTCAGGGCAGCATTTCCGGCGCGCTGTCGGTAACGGCAAGTGTGACAGCGGGCGGCGCGCTCTCCTATCAATGGTATTCAAATACAACAAACAGCTATACAGGCGGCGCGCCTATATCCGGCGCTACGGCGGCGAGCTTCACAATACCCGCAACGCTCACGGGAGCGCTAAGCCCCTATTACTACTATTGCATTGTCAGCGCCGAAGATGTAGCTTCAGAATTGTCTTCTATAGCGACAGTGACGGTTGACGTGTCAGTAACCGGAGTTACGCTGAATAAGTCTTCTCTTACGCTTATTGGCGCGGGAAGAACTCAGCAGTTGACAGAAACTATTGCACCAAACAACGCTACTGATAAATCAGTTTCATGGATCAGCGCCAATCCGGCTGTGGCGACTGTCAGCCCGACAGGGCTGGTAACAGCGGCAGGCACGGGTTCGACTACGATAACCGTAACTACAAATGACGGCGGATTCAGCGCTTCATGTAGCGTGTTGGCATATACCAGTTCTCCGTGGGATCCGTCAAATGATATTATCCCCGAACAACCCCAACTTCCTCCGGGGACAGGCGGCGGAATCGTTTCTTCGGAACCGATAATAATAGTTCCCGCCGATTCCTCCGACATAACGCTTGAAAAAGATATGATAGAGACGTTATTACCTGGCATTGATTCGACGGATCTGGATGTTAATAAATTTGGAATTATAACAATTGATGAATCGGCAGCGAAGAGAATTGCCAAAAAACTGCTCAGCGTAGATGAAGTAGAAGTTGTAACGATACCGATATTTGAAGCCTCATTGAACAATAACGGAGAAACGGCGGCGGTATCGTTCCGTGTAAAAGGATATCATCTTATGGTGGACGAGCTCATAACAACGCCGGATAAAGTGCGGCTCATGAACATACTTAGTTCCGACGACGGCGATTGGTACACGTACAGAAACACGACAAGCGGATTGGACGACAGAATGTTTACAATTCTTGACGAGTATGGGAATGTTTTCACCGGCGAATTAGACCCCGACGGAGATTATATTCTGCTTTTCCTGATTAAGGATGGCGGCTATTTTGACCTTGACAAGCAAACGGACGGAACTGTATGGGGCATAGTGGCGCTTGTCGGAGTTCCGGTGACCGGTGTGGAACTCCTGCCGGTAACTTTAACGCTTTCAGGCGGCGGCAGCGCTTATCTCTCTCTGGGACTCAACGTAATACCTCAGATAGCGGACAACCAACGAGTGACATGGAGCGTAGACGACGCAACAATAGTTTCGGTGGATCAGAACGGAATAGTAATCGCGAACGATGCCGGTAAAGCCGGAATAGCAGTTGTAACGGTTACGACGGTAGACGGAGGTCACGCCGCCAGTTGTACTATTACGGTTCAGCCTGACGCCGCTATCGGAGTTATTCTGAATAAGTATTCAACTACCCTAACCTCCGGCGCAGGCGAGACGCTTATTGCAACTGTCCTGCCCGCGAGCTCCACGAGCAAAGATGTGATATGGAGCGTGAGCGACGCAATACTCGTATCAGTGGATCAGAGCGGAAACGTAATCGCAAATAACGTAGGCAATGCGGGGAACGCTATTGTCACCGTTACGACGGTATACGGAGTTCACGCCGCCAGTTGCACCGTGACAGTCGAACCTGTGCTTGTAACCGGAGTGACGCTTGATAAAACTTCAACTACACTTGCCTCCGGCGTCGGCGATACGCTTACAGCAACCGTTCAGCCTGCGAACGCCACAAATAAAGATGTGACATGGAGCGTGAGCGACGCAAGACTCGCTTCGGTGAATCAGAGCGGAAACGTGACCGCGAACAATACAGGCGACGCGGGGAACACTATTGTCACCGTTACGACGACTGACGGAGGTCACGCCGCCAATTGCGCCGTGACGGTTGAGCCCGTGTTTGTTACCGGAGTAACGCTTAATAAGTCTTTAACAACCCTTGCCCCCGGCGCAATTGAGAGGTTGACCGCGACCATTCAGCCCGCAAACGCCACAAATAAAAACGTGACTTGGAGCGTGGACGACGCAACAATAGCAACGGTAAACCAGGTGGGAGTAGTTATAGCAAACAATACGGGAAAAGATGGAAGCGCGAAAATCACCGTTACGACAGCAGACGGAGGTCACATGGCGGACTGCACTGTGACGGTTGGATTTGTACATGCGACTGGAGTGACGCTTGATAAAACTTCAATCACGCTTGCATCCGGCGCCAGCGA
>Ga0099364_10000974_pt1 | contig 48374 bp, 39 predicted proteins | sample TergutTh196P3_FD_73070 | JGI IMG/M metagenome (GOLD analysis project Ga0099364, IMG submission 73070) | Microcerotermes parvus P3 segment gut microbial communities from Pointe-Noire, Republic of the Congo - Th196 P3 | ecosystem: Host-associated > Arthropoda: Insects > Digestive system > Gut ...
CTATGAAGAGTTGAAACCTCATGAAGACGGAAGGCCCAAGGCTACCAAGTTCATAAGCAATTATAGAACCGTTGAGCATATAGATTTTGAAGCTTTGCGCAATATGTACTACTGCAATGCCTTTGGAGACTATATCGAACTAACGCCCGGGGACTACGATCCTGCTATACGCGGAGATGAGATGCGTATTTTCCTTGATATAAACCCGACAAAAATGGTTGCGCTTACAAAGTATAATTTCATTGAGTATGGGGAGTTTATAACAGGCCCCGATACCCTGATCGGCGCACCTGTAATTCTTTATACACAGGTAAATTTCTACATTGATGATTTTATGACTCAGTTCTCTGCTAATCCGTTCATGACCTTTAATATTCCCGGCATTCACCCTTCGAGATTAAGAGATGCCATCATTGAAGTAAGGAAAACCCGTAATAAAATAAATAAAGGTATTTCCCTAAACTGTCCTTTTGACAAAATTTCTTATAAGGACTTAAGAAGAGGTTTTATGTTTGCTTCAAGGGAAAAAACTAAGTTTTACCCGCTAATTCCGTTGGAAACTGTCGAAAAAGATTTTTATAAGTTCTGGAAATCAATGTAAGGGAGTTTTTATGCTGATAGAACAACTTTTCTTTCTTGTGCCGCTCGGAGCCTTGCTTGCCCTATTCTTTGCTTTTTTTCAGGCTAAGAAGATAATGCAATATTCAGAGGGAAATGAGCTGATGCAGAAAATCTCTGCTGCAATACGTACAGGGGCAAATGCCTTTTTAAGAAGGCAATACCGAAGTGTCGCTGTCTTTTTCGCAATTATGTTCGTAATTCTTGGCATAATGGCGTTCATGGACTTCTTAACCCCCTTCATTCCCTTTGCCTTTATATCCGGAGGTTTCTTTTCGGCCCTTTCCGGCTTTATCGGAATGAAAATTGCCACCTCTGCCAATGCAAGAACTGCTCAAGCTACATCTGAGGGCATGAACCAGGGCCTTAGGGTGGCCTTTTCCTCAGGGACAGTCATGGGCTTTACCGTTGTGGGCCTTGCACTTGTGGATATTACGGTTTGGTATATGCTCTTAAAATACGTTTTTTATTCTCATCTTAATCATAATCCGACCGAGCAGATAAGACTTATCTCCTCGGCAATGCTCACATTCGGCATGGGTGCATCTGCAATGGCCCTTTTTGCCCGTGTCGGCGGAGGCATTTTCACAAAGGCTGCCGATGTTGGGGCCGACTTGGTCGGAAAGGTTGAAGCAGGGATCCCCGAAGATGATCCAAGAAACCCTGCTGTTATCGCAGATAATGTCGGTGATAATGTCGGCGATGTTGCGGGTATGGGTGCAGATCTTTATGAGTCATATGTTGCGGCAATTGTTGCCACGGTTGCCCTTTCTGTTTCGGCAGGTTACGAGTTTGGCGGGGTTATGGCACCCATGATGATGGCGGTTTTTGGAATTATCGCTTCACTTATAGGAACCCTTTTTGTACGCTGCGGCGATAAAACAGATCAGTTATCGCTCCTTGGTGCTTTAAGAAGGGGTGTATATGTATCTTCGGCTCTAATTGTAATTGGCGCCTTCCCGATAATCTGGTTTACTCTTGACTGTGCAAATAATCCCGGCCGAATTGGGATTTATTTTGCAGTACTTTCAGGCCTGCTTGCAGGTGTTGCCATTGGTGCAATCACCGAATATTATACCTCTGACAGTTTTAACCCGACAAAGACGGTTGCAACGGCAGGGCTTACAGGACCTGCAACCACCATAATCAGCGGAATCTCCCTTGGCATGCTTTCGACCGTTTTTCCCGTTCTGATTGTAGGTCTTTCTGTACTAATAAGTTTCTTCGCATCGGGAGGTTTAACTAATTTCTCGCAGGGCCTTTACGGGATCAGTATTTCTGCCGTTGGCATGCTCTGCACCCTCGGTATAACTCTTGCTACAGATGCCTACGGCCCTGTTGCAGATAATGCAGGCGGCATTGCTCAAATGGCCGAGTTATCCCCTGATGTTCGTAAACGCACAGATGCCCTGGACTCTGTAGGGAATACCACGGCGGCAACAGGGAAGGGCTTTGCAATAGGCTCTGCTGCCCTTACCGCCCTTGCCCTTGTTGTTGCATTTATCGATAAAATCGAAGACCTAATCCCAAGGTATAACCCTGATTTTCAATTTAACCTTTCGATTACAAATCCGCCCCTGCTTGTGGGCCTATTTATCGGCGTTATGCTGCCCTTCCTGTTTTCGTCCCTTTCAATGAATGCAGTTGGACGTGCTGCGCAGAGCATAGTAAGAGAGGTTCGCCGTCAGTTTAAAGAGATCCCGGGCCTTTTAGAAGGAACTGCCGAAGCCGATTACGGCGCCTGTGTCGACCTTTGTACACGCAGTGCTCTTAGAGAGATGATAGCTCCTGCTCTGATCGGTATTGCTGCACCCTTATTAGGCGGGCTTCTTCTCGGGGTAAATGGTGTTGCAGGAATACTTGCAGGTGCAACTGCCTCAGGCTTTATCCTTGCGATAATGATGGCAAATAGCGGCGGTGCTTGGGATAATGCAAAGAAGTTCGTAGAAGCAGGAAACCACGGAGGCAAGGGCTCGGAAGCTCATAGAGCAACTGTTATCGGTGATACTGTGGGTGATCCTTTTAAGGATACTGCAGGCCCGTCAATTAATATATTGATAAAGCTGGTTTCCAAGGTTGCAATTCTCTTTGCAGTAATTATTTTAAGATTTGCTATATTTTCTTAAGACAGTGCCTTACTGTATTAATCAGCAGCTCTCGAGAATTCAATTCGGGATGCTGCTTTTTAATAAAAGCAGCAAGGGGTAGTATTGTCGATAGGATTAAGTTATTCGCATTGAGATCATGTTCTATTTTCTTTAATGCCTCTATGTAATTCTCCATAAATTGTTTGATATCAAAATCCCTCTGTGCTCGCCGTGAGCTCTGTGTGATCCTATTGTAAGAGTTTTCTCTCACATTAATCCTCGCTCCTTCTCCTGCTGCCGGAATAAGCTTTGCCTGAAAAATTGCGCTTTTTTCTTCAAGTTTTTCTCTATAAAATTTCATTGAAGCAGTTTCGTAATACCAATTCCCTGCATCATTATACTTTTTTTCCAAAGGCGTTCTATAAAGAAAAGCAGAACATTGAGCTTCAATCGGTGAGAATCTATTTTGACGAGATTCAAAATAAGGATAAACATAAGTTCCCTTTGCATAAGTAACTCCATGGGGATAAGAAAAATCAGCTCCATAAACTACAATCTCTTCTGCCCCAAGATACTCTGCTAGTGAAATCCCTGCAAATGTTACATTTCCTCCCGAAGTATCAAGTTCAAAAATATTTTTGTCCAAAGAAGAAATATAGCGGGTAAGAGGATGACCACCCGAAAAGAAATATATATTTTCTGAAAGTGTTGATAATAGAGGAGGGCTTAAGAGGTCAATAAAAAGAAGACTAGATTTGGGAATGCCTGCCATAAAATGATGAGAGCTTACCTGCTGGCAGTCTATCGATATAATAGCATCGGGTATTATTTCTTCGGATAATAGTCTTGGAAGGCTTGTGTCTGTTGCAATAAGAAAAAAATCATTAACTCTTTTTTTTACTTCTTTTATCTGAAAATTGAGCGATGGACCGGCTGCAATAACAGCGGCCTTCTGAATAACAGGAAGATTTTGCATTGTCCTGTATGAAAATTTTAAATTATTTATTATATTACTGAACCATTTTTTCCCGAAATGTGCCTGCACTGAATAATCAGTTTTAACTCTCTCAATCGCTTCTTCTACTGCACTTATTGCATTAATAAAGTCATCAGGGTTTTGCGCTACCCTTGGACGCAGTGGGAGTACCCTAATGCCTGAATGAAGTACCGGTTTATAAAGGTTAATAATTTTTTCTGTTATTTCATTTCTGCCTAAATCAACTAATAAAAGACAACGCTTATCAGAAATAATTTTTGAATAATCTTTTAAGGTAAGCAGCTTTGATATTGCATCATTATCATATTCAATTATAATTACAATACAAGTACCTTCACGCTTCAAGGCTTCCTCAATAAAAAACCCGCCGCCAAGCCCTAAGAAGATTAGAAAACCTTCGTTTTCTACAGTATCAATTAACCTCTTTGCCTCCTTTCTCGGGTCAATTAAGGAATGCAGTGCATGGGTTCTTCCTGTATCATCTCTATATACAGGTACTTCCTCTCCTGTTCCGGATTCATGAATTTCGTATTTTACCACTTTATAAACCCTTTTATATGCGTTTTAATGCTCCTAATAAATCGTCAACCGATCTATTATTATTATCGGGTAAAACTAAAGGGAAAAGTTCATTCGATAGTATTTCACCGGTTTTAGGATTAGAAAGAGCTTTTTCCAGTATAGCGATCGCTATATAACTCGGCTTAGAATCATGTTTTATTTTAATGGTATTAAACCTGACAGTTTTCTCCATGCTTAAATTCTTCCCCGGTTTTTTATTCCCAGCCCTATATGAATCAAAAATGGGATTATTATCGCCAAGTGAATAAAGACGTTTCGGATAATTTTCAACCTGCTTTTTAAACCATGCCGTATAAATACCATAACTTCCTCCCGAATGTAAAAGGGTAGAGCGTTTATACTTTTGTGAATAAAATGGATTTAACCTCCTTTCTTCCTTTTCAAGAAGCAGGTCAAAACTATAAGGCCTTGAATGGGAAAGCAAGTCCCTGTTAACTAAATCCATTCCGCAAATATAAACTTCCCCTTCTGTTAAAGTAAAGGCAAGGTCAAGAGCAGTTGCAGTGACTGTCCCCCTCTGAGGAAGGGTGATAAAAGGAATCTTAAGCTCCTTTAAAATAATACTCTGCCAAAGGCTTCCGTCTGAAATTGGAAGTAAGGGAAGCGTTATACATTCTGAAGGAAGGCTTGCTGTCATTGAAATAGCCAATGGCATATTTAATTCAGGGCGAAATGCCTCGTATAAATGAAGAAGGGCCCAGGGAGTTCCGTCAGTTGCAATGATCATATCAGGGGTAAGGCCTGCCTCTCTTAGAGCCATTACAGCAGATGATGCTGATAATATATAGTATTCTTCCCTAGGAGCGGCTTTCATGATTATATTCTGATCTTCAAGACTCGGGCCTGCACCTGCTATATAAATTGGAATGGAGAGGCTTTTAGGCATTAATACGGTTCTAATTAAGTTTAGGTTTCTAAAGAAGTTCCTTACCCATCTTAAACCAAAGGTTTTTATCGTTCTTGTATTCGCATCTGCTCTTTTTATGAAATCCACGGACTCTTCCATAAGAGAAAGATACTTCCTTCCATAGATATTTAATGCGGGTCTCCATTCAATTATCTGTATTCTGCTCGCTTCACAATCAGGGATTTCTTTTTCAAGGAAATCCTTTAAAGGGACTCCGGTTCCCGGTGCCCACCTTGAGTCGGGGTTGATTATGCCCTGCGGGGTATTTTGAGGGAGTTCCTCTGCATGAAGAGCAATTATTTTTGCACCGGGGACCTTTTTTTTTATCGGAGCAGTTAAATAGCAGAAACCGGGTTCAATAAGAATGAAGTAAAGGGTATTGTTATTAAGATCAAATGAGTCAATGTATCTGTCCGCTTCAGCCTGTGGATTATAGCGGGAATGAAGCTGCAGGTTCTTACACAAGTCCCAACTCTTTAAAGAGTTTCTTATAGGTATCGTAATGCTCTGAACGGGCAAATTCTTCAATTTTATCGTCAGGCAGAGCTTCCAATAGTTGATCCATATAAGAAAGCACTGTTTTCAATTCCTCTTTCATTACTGACGGAATCGGCCCTGATGAATCACCGGAATCACTTATGGAAGAAACCTCTTCAGCCTCGTCAAGGTCTTCAAGCGCCTCATCTGCTTCAAGGAAATCAAGGTCTTCCTCAGGGAGAAGCTCTTCTTCACTTTCGCTGATTAGTGCCTCGGGCATTGGTGAAAGGAAATCACTCATGTTCATCTCTTCAGACGGAGTTTCTTCCTCGAGTATTTCGGTTTCAAGTTCCTCAGATGCAAGTTCTTCAATTCCAATATCTTCAGTTTCAAGTTCATCGAGCACTTCAAGCTCGTCAGCATTATCAGCAAGCCCATCATCTAAAGACAGTGTATCATCTTCAAGGGAGAATTCTTCAATGTCTTCTGTATTTAAAGAATCTCTATCCAAAAGGCTTTCTGCAGGTTCTTCTTCATCAAGGGATAGTTCTTCAAGAGATATATCTTCGAGTATGGGCTCTTCCTCTTCAAGCGCCAAATCTTCGAGGACGGGCTCTTCTTCGAGAGCAACGTCTTCAAGGATAGGCTCTTCTTCAAGAGATAATTCCTCAAGGCCGGGTTCTTCTTCGAGGGCTAAGTCTTCAAGGCCGGGCTCTTCTTCAAGTGCTAATTCTTCAAGGACGGGCTCTTCTTCGAGCATTAAGTCTTCGAGTGCAGGTTCCTCTTCTTCAAGCGCTAAGTCTTCAAGAATAGGCTCCTCTTCAAGAGATAATTCCTCAAGGCCGGGTTCTTCTTCAGGGAGCGCAAAATCTTCAAGAAGAGGCTCTTCCTGAGCATCTTCAAAGGATATATCAGTAAGATTTACTTCTTCTTCTTCAAGCGAGAATTCCTCAAGGGAGGGTTCTTCTTCAAGAGAGAAGTCTCCAAGTTCGGATAATTCACCACTTAGCTCATCAATCGGCTCATCACTAATTTCAGTAGAGTCTTCGGAGTCTAAATTAAAATCGTCCATATTTAGAGAAAGATCATCTGCAGAAGGCTCTTCAAGGGGATTATCAAGAATATCCGAAGCAAGATCAGGTTCATCAATTACTGCATCGGAAAAGTCAATAGAATCATCTGAAAGTTCTGCAGGATCAGTTGAAAGATAGTCTGTATCATCAGGACTAAAATCTATTGGAGTTTCCTCCTCGGTGAAATCGGCAGTAATAAGTATATTATTTAACTCATCTCCGGTTAGGGCAATCTTCTCATCATCTTCTTCAATATAGGCATCTGAGCTCCTTGAGCCTGAAAAATCCCTCTTTAAAGTTGTAAGCTCCTGTCTTATGGATGCAAGTTCATCTGCAATTCTCATGAGCAGGCGGGTGGAGAGGTCTCCGCCTCCCGGCTCGATTGGAAGTTCTTCCTCTATTTCATCATCAGGACCCGATGTGAAAATTATGTCCTGTTCGTCGGGCAGTTCAAAGTCAAGGTCTGCATCGTCATCACCATCCGGCGAGTCGGACAAAGCCCTTGACGGAGGAACAGATACACCGATAAATTCTTCAAGAGATACATAGGAGTATTCACCGTCTTCTTCCGAATCATCACCGCCTGCATCGGGGGTGTCTGTGTCCAAATCGGGCAGTTCAAAATCATCATCAAATAAATCATCCGCATTATTTGCAGAAAACTCATCATTTAAATCGTCCATATCAGGGAGATCACCAAAATCAGGGAACTCGATGTCATCGGTTTCGGTCTCTTTTATGTCCCCTATGGAAGTAGACATATCTTGAGGTTCGCTTTTCACCCAGACACCGTATTCATCCAGTTCACTTGAGGATCCTATGGTCCCTCTATCAGAATATATTGATGGTTTTTTCTCTTTTCCCATGAACCGCTCCCGCTAATGACACATTGCCGTCAAAAAAATAAATTTTGAGTACACCACAATTATATTATCGGTGATTTACGGCAATAAAACAACAATATAATAGTAACCCATACACATTACTTGGGTCAAGTTAAGAAAATCACATAATGGGCCGTTAATATAATATAATGAAAATCGCGAAGTACTTCTTTGCCCTTTGGGCAGGAGTTTTAATATATACCCTGCTTTCAGGGGTTTGGGGAGCTAACGGATATTCTGCTCGCAGGCAGCTCGAAAGAGAACAGCAGAGACAGGAAGAAAATATTGAGTATCTAAGACAGAGAAACAGGGAGCTTGAAGATGCAATGAACTCCCTTCTATACGATAGGGATGCCCTCGCCCTGCATGCCCGAGAACAGGGTTATGCCTCCCGCGATGAGCGTTTCATGAGGATAGTAGGTCTTGGCGTAAATCAAAGGAACCTCCTTTCCTACGGAGAACTTGTCATCGCTTCCGATCCCCATTTTATTGCAAATAAAACAATAAGAATAATTTCCCTTTGCTCAGGTTTTAGTATTTTGATAGGCTTGCTTATTTTTGATATCCTAAAGCGCAGAATCTAGCCCGAAGAATGCCTGAATTCCCTTTCCACATCCCGTTTTAGGTCCCTATCTCTAATATCTGCCCTCTTATCATACTGTTTTTTACCCTTGCATAGACCAATTTCCACCTTAACCCTTCCGTTTTTAAAGTAAAATGATAGGGGAATTAGGGTATATCCCTTTTCTTCAGTTTTTCGAGTAATTTTCTTTATTTCAAAGCGGTTTAATAGGAGTTTTTTCCTCCTGTTTGGGTCATGATTAAAAATTGATGAGAAAGGGTTTTCTGCAATATTAAGAGAATTTAACCAAACTTCCCCTGAAATCACCTCTGCCCAGGCATCAGGAAAGGAAATTTTGCCATCCCTGAAGGATTTAACCTCGGTTCCGTGAAGTACAAGGCCGCATTCATATTTTTCGTCTATGGAATAGTTAAATCGTGCCCTGCGATTTACAGCAATTATCTTTATCCCGTCGCTCATCTCTGTATACCTGCAATAACCGGTCTAAAGGATATAAAGGGTGATGAAAAAAAGCCGGGAAGTGATGCTCTTGTGCTAAAGTCCACAGAGCCCTGAGGATTTACCCAAGAGCCCCCCCTAAGTGAGAACTCAGGCGATGAAAGTGCGCTGATTGCTTCCTGCGGCGCTCTTAGAAAGCTAAGGTGAGAAAAGGGATCGCAGGTCCATTCCCAGAAATTGCCGTAATCGATAATACCTGCCCTTGCTGCATACTCCCATTCAAGCTCAGTGGGAAGTCTCATCTCCCATCCCTCAAACCCTTGGAGAAATTCCCGGGAAAACCACTCACAGAAGGCTGTCGCAGCATGCATGGAAATACCTGAAACTCCAATCGTGGTAGTGCCGGCAATTTCCTCTAAATAATCTTCATTTACAAGCCCTAAGGTTACTAGATTATCCTTATTTTCTGCTCTCCATCTTGGATTTTGCTCAAGGAAAGCTTCCCAAGTTGCAGAGTTAACCACGGTTTCAGAGATATAGAAGCTTCCTACTGTGCTTCCGGGGGGGAAATTCTTTCCGGGAAGTTGTATTCCCCCGCCTATCAATCTAAAATTCAAGTTACCAAGGCGGATTGGCTGTGAAATTACAGGCTCGAACGAGGTTTCGGTAAAATTAGCCGATGCATACCATTGGGAAGACATCAATTCAGACCTAGATTCAGAGCTTAATAGCTCTGAAAGCCAAAGTGCTGCAGAAGGATTATCATTAAGATAGCTTATTATATCATCTAAAGAAGATAAAAGACTTATAGGGGACGGGGAAAGGCCAAGATTGTCAATCAAGGTTTTGGCCCTAATGAGGTCACGCAGGCCTGCCCTCGTTACCGTAAAACGAGCAGCGGCTTCAAGAATCCCATCCATAACCTCCCCAATCCCTGCATCAATGGCCCCGGGGCCGAGCCTGTATGCCCCTTCAGAGAGGCTCAAGGGTATTTGGTAGGCAGGCCCCGGCTCTCCTGCAAAGCTCCACTCGGCAAACTCAAATGCCTCATTTATGAATGCCGCAACGGGATCGGGAGACTTAAGTGACTCATCAATATACACCCTTGAGGGGAAGAGCCTCGAAGCAAAGACACGTCCCCCTATGTCCTCCTCGATAAAAATACTTTCAAAGCCCGGAAGGGAAAGCTCTATTTGACGCCTTCCCCTGCCTGCGAAAACCTCATTTGGAGAAGAGCCCCGGTATATTCCGTCGACAAGTATGGCAGCGCCTCTTGGTATGGTTTTTACTATAATGACACTGCCGGGGTTCCTTAGCCCGGGATAAAGAAGTATAAAAAAGAGAATTATTAATAGAATAATCCCATAGAGGCAGGCAAGGTATACCCCGGGCTGAATGCCAAGTATGGGTTTTAAGCGTACATTATCATCAGACATTGAAAGTCATTATAGAAAAGCCTCCCTTACTTGTCAACAAAAGCTCTTCATGGTATTTTTTATCATGGCTAAAAATAATGCCGCTTCGGGGCTCAGCTTTTTCACAAAACTTCAACTCATTACAGAAAGGTATCTTAGCTATAGGAAAAGAACAAAACGTATTAGAAAAGAAAAGCAAAAGAAGAAAAATATAATTATTGACTGGGTCGGAACATTCCTCTGGTGTGCAGGCATGGTACTTTTAATAAACCAATATCTCTTCCAGGCCTATGTAATTCCTTCAGGCTCAATGATAGACACCCTTATGGTAGGAGACAGGGTAATTGTTAATAAGCTGATTTTCGGCCCTGAACTTCTCCCCGGCCTTGCAAAACTTCCAAGCCCGATTAAACCTCAAAGAAACGATATCATCATTTTTGAGAACCCATCGATTATTTCAAGGGGTCTTGCATTCGATTTAGCACAGCGGATAATTTTCATGCTGACCCTATCCTTGGTAAACATAGATGTGGATGAATTCGGTCAGCCAAGGCCCCACTTCTTAATTAAGCGTGTATCCGGAGTTGGAGGAGACCGCTTCATTCAGGAGCGAGGCAATATGATAATCCGCCCCATGGGTGAAAGCCGTTGGTATGACGAAAGGGATTTCTTCTCTAAGATGGGTATGACGCATAATCTTGAGCGTCTAATGCATGAACATGAATACCCGGCTCTTGAAGCGGCGGGAAGGGCAGCAGGATATAGGGATTTGGGGGTTAATCTTCCTGCATCCGTTCAGACCCTTGCATCACAGGCAGGGCGAATTATATATCCCGACTTTTTCACCCATGAAAAAACCCGCCTTGAAGTTTTAAGAGGCGCACATCCCCATGACAGCCGTTATTCCGCACTTCTTGCCCGTCATAATCAGGGGATATATGTGCCCGAGACTAGACTGCTGCCGCTTGGTGATAATAGGGATAATTCAAGAGATGGCCGTTACTTCGGCCCTGTTGGAAGTGGAAGGATCCTTGGCAGGGGTTCCATAATCTACTGGCCCGGTGATTTCAGGGTTCGAGGTTTCGCGGCTTTTGAAAGACTCGGGGTTTTTAAGTAATTAAAATAAAATGAAAAAGAAAAGTTTTTATACAAACCGGAAAAGCAGGAAGTTTCACAATAGGAAAATTTTTATTATTATTCCTCTATTGTTTTTTGCCTGTGTTCATATATCATCATTGTTTTTTACGATGAGGATTATTCAAAACGAAACTATGTTACCGAATCTGCGTCCGGGGGACAGGATTATCTTCTCTTCATATAGATTCCATACATTTATGCCGGGTTTAACAAGGCCGGTTTACTATGATAGAGGAAATATAGTTTTAATTGATATGTTTTCTGATGAAGAAATTGATCCGCTTTATCATATTCCTGATGAACTCCTGCGTTTTATTACTCTGCAGAGGCTTAGCATTCTTGAGCAAAGAGAAAACAGGTATGTAAAAAGGGTCATTGGTCTTCCGGGTGATGAAGTTACAATGTCAAACTTTATTGTAAGGGTAAGAACCAGGGAAAGTAATTTTTCTCTAACTGAGTTTGAACTTACTGAACAGAGTTATACTTCCAATGTACCAAATGTTTCAATACTTTGGGATTCAAGGCTTCCTTTCTCCGGAGATATGAATCCTGTCATTCTTGGAGAGAATGAAGTTTTTGTTCTCTCTGATGATAGGAGCAATACTAACGATTCAAGAACTTGGGGTCCTTTGCATATAAACAGTATCTCGGGCAGAGCACTTTTCCGTTACTGGCCCCCGAGTCGCATTGGAAGACCGTGATAGAAGCGTCCCTTTATGTGCATATTCCCTTTTGCCTTGAAAGCAAATGTGACTATTGTGATTTTTATTCGGTTCCTATAAAGAGTGATGATTCGCGTATAGAAGCTTATATTGACACTCTTCTTTTAGAGGGGAAGAAGCTCTTTGAAGAATATAAGCCGCTTTATATTCCCACTGTATATATTGGCGGTGGGACTCCATCTATTCTGAACTCAAAGAGAATAAGCCGGCTGTTAACAGGGTTAAATGAAACCATTGCCCGTTACTCTTCTTCCCCTCCAATCGAAATCACTGTTGAAGCAAACCCCGAGAGCCTTGATGAGGCCTTCCTTGAAATAATTGCTAAACATGGGGTTAATAGGCTTTCCCTTGGAGTACAGACCTTTCATCAGCCTTCAAGGGACGCTGTTAGCCGCAAGGGACAAATAAAAAACATACTCAAAAACCTAAAACTTGCAGGAGAATACTTCCCCGGGAATATTTCCGCAGATCTTATCTCGGGCCTTCCCCTTCAGACCCCTGAAACCCTCCTTGAAGATATTGCCACCCTTATGAGTTTTAAACCTGCACATGTTTCACTTTATTCTCTTACTTTGGATAAGGCTCTAAAAATCCCCGTGCCTCTAAATCCTGATGAACTTTGGATTATTGGCAGGGATGCCTTAAAAAAGGCCGGTTTAAAACAGTATGAAGTTTCTAACTTCTGTTTACCCGGAAAGGAGTGCCTGCATAATATTCGCTATTGGCAAAGTGAAACCTGGCTTGGATTAGGTCCCGGTGCATCGGGGACTGTAATAGGGGAGGGGAGGAGTTTTAGGTATACATTTCCAAACGATTTTGAGAGTTGGAATGACCCCATAAATGAAGAACTCGATAGTTTAACCCTTATTAAAGACATCCTTCTAATGGGTTTTCGTTATATTGAAGGTCCAAAACCTACTCTCGATATTAATAGGCTTATCCCAAAGACCATTGATGCATGGCGGGAAAAAGGTTTAATCCGAAAAAACAAAAATGCTCTTACAGAGGAAGGTCTTCTCTTTCTAAATACTTTTTTGGTTGAGGCCTTCATTGAACTTGAAAAATCATATTCCGTTTAAATTAGGAAATCTGAAAGCCTTCTATAACAGCGGTTTACTATATCTTTTTTGCCGATGTCAACATCATCTTCAAGTTCTGAAATTAACGTTTCTAAACTTGCAAGGCTTTCATGAAGACCCGCATAAAACCTTGGTGAAGAGCGGAACCTATAATTACCGTAACCGTCTGTATTTAAAGAAGTGAACCCAAGCTCCTTCTTATCTTTCTTATGGAGGACCGGCTTTGCAAGGGAAGGAAGTATTGTAATAAGCTTATCCAAGTCGGAACCGGAATTAAACTGTGTATTATTGTGCCTTGTTTTTTTAATTGAATCTTCAATTCCGATATTAGGTGCAATAGAGAGAATCACTTTTAATTTTTCTCCCCTAAGCAATGTGTATTTTCCTTCTATCGTAACAATACCTCTAAGCCCCTTATAAATTGATGTATTTTCAAGATTTAAATCATTTAATATATTTCTTAGCTTCTCCCAAGGAAGATAAACCATTTTTTTCCCCTTGACAGTATGTATTTCAAAAACTTCACCTTCAATTTTAATATGGTTTGTAAAGTCCCTTGCTATTTTTAATTTTTGTACTTTCTTTTCTTCTTTAATTAATTTACCTTTTTTCACGGGTTTAAAGCTATCGGCAAGGGCGGGGCTTATTTGAGAAAGGAGCCCGAATGGTAATGGGCTAACCGACATTGCATACATTCTTGCAGTTTTTACTATTTCTCCTGCTACTATAAACTCAGGATTTATTCGAAACATCACTGAGCCCGGATGTATTAAAATACGTTCTGCAGTAAGGCTCCTATAGAGCTCCCTTCCATCCCTAACGCAAACAAATTGAATAAGTCCCTTTGAAATTGCCGAAAGATAATCGTTAATCGAGCCGCCGCTAAGAACAGGTATTTTCATACTTGAAACTATCTCTGTTAATTGACTTACCACATTTGCTATCTCTGCCATCGCCCTTTCGTCAAGATAGTTCTTCTCACAGAACTTCTTACCCATCGGTGCTTCATTATATGCCTTTAATAGTTTTAAGTAGGAAATAAAGTCCCCGTCTTCGTCCCTAAACCGATGATGAGCCCTGCGTGCATCAATTTCTTCACCCAGGGGAAGTATATAAGGGCTCTGGGTGGAAAGGAAAGCTGCTGCAATAATTGTTTCATAAATAACATCGGGGTACTTTAAAATGGCTTCTACAATAATTCTTGAATGTCTTGGAGCAAGCGGGAACTCTGTCATCAATTTCCCAATATTAGAAAGACTATGATCATTTTCAAGTGCATCAAGGAGCATCAAGGTCTCAATTGCTGCAATTAAGCCCTCCCTGCCCGGGGAGGAGAGGAAATCAAACTCCTCAAAGGAAGTAATTCCCAGATCTGCCATACGTAAAACCACTTCCGATAAATCCGTTCGGTAGATCTCTTCTGTCGTAAACAAAGGCCTTTTCTCAAAATCCTTTCGGTTGTATAACCTATAACAGGTGCCGGGCCCTGTGCGGCCTGCACGCCCCTTCCTCTGGTTAGCTGACGCCTTTGAAATTGGCGCCTCAATTAAGCTTGAAGTAAAGGTTCTTGGATTATAATGGTTTAACTTGGATAGCCCCGAGTCAATTACCGCTGTAATGCCGTCAATTGTCACTGATGTTTCTGCAATATTTGTTGAAACTATAACCTTCGTTTTCCCCTGCGGAGTAGGCTCAAAAACCCTCTCCTGTTCTTCTTTACCCAGCCTTCCGTAAAGTGGTAAAAGATGAAGTTCCTTGCCGAAACCGGAAGAAGAAAGCAATGACATGCAAGTCTTTATCATCTTCTCCCCGGGCAGGAAAATAAGAACATCACCCGAATTGTCTTCACTTAAGAAACGATGCATTATGTCTAAGATTTTTTTGAAAAGGGCCTCTTCTGCAATGGCAGAACTGTCAAAAACAGTAGGACTGTCATAAATAATTGTTACAGGGAAAACTTGAGCATCAATTTTAACTATGGGACATTGCCCGAAATATTCTGAAAAAACTGCGGCATTTATCGTAGCAGAAGAGATAATTAACTTAAACTCCTTCCTCTCTTCAAGGACCCGTTTTAAAAGCCCAAGAATAAAATCAATATTCAGACTCCTCTCGTGAGCCTCATCTACGATTAAGCAATTGTACTTTGAAAGATAGGGGTCAAGTTTCATCTCTTGCAGAAGGATGCCGTCAGTCATTATTTTGATTTGAGTTGATGATGATGTCCTGTCTTCAAAACGCATCTTATAGCCAACCATGGTACCAAGGGGATGACCCATCTGCCGTGCAATAAACTCACTGACAGAAAGGGCCGCAATGCGTCTTGGCTGAGTAACTCCAATTATACCCTTCCCCCCGTAACCTGCCTGTTGTAAAATTACAGGGAGCTGAGTTGTCTTTCCCGACCCTGTAGGGCTTTCTACGACTATTACGCGTGATTTTTCAAGGGCAGAGAGAATTAAATCTTTTTGTGTATAGACAGGCAGCTCAAGATGTTTCATTAAGTCCATAAATCGGCAGGCTTATCAAAAAGCATAACACTTTGCAGGAATTTAACAGCACTCTCAAGCCCTTCCCTTATTGACATCAGGGGATCCTCATGCTCAATGCTAATTGCCCCGGTATAACCAACTGCCTGCAGGGTAGAGATAATATCCTTCCAGACACCGTAATCGTGACCATAACCAACCGTTCTATGAATCCATGAGCGTCCAAGAATATCCCTGTTATTAACTGTATCAATAACACCATTAACTTCAACATTGCGCCTATCAAGCTTTGTATCCTTTGCATGGAAATGGTAGATAGCACCTTTTAGCTGTTTTATCACTTCAACAGGGTTCATACCCTGCCAGAATAGATGGCTTGGGTCCAGGTTTGCACCGATTGCAGTGCCAACTTCTTTTCGCAATTTTAACAGAGTGGAAGTATTATAAACACAGAAGCCCGGATGTAGCTCAAGAGCTATTTTCGTTACTCCATACTCGGCAGCCTCTTTAACGGTTTTCTTCCAGTAGGGAACGAGACATTCTTCCCATTGATATTTTAAAGTTTGGGAATGCTCAGGCGGCCATGAACAAGTGACCCAGTTCGGATTCCTTGCACCCGGGAAGTCACCGGGGCACCCTGAAAAGGTGATAACAGTATCAATCCCAAATTTTTGAGCAATCCTACAGGCATCGATAAACTCACTATGTGCCTTTTCTGCAATATCCTTAATCGGGTGCACATGATTTGAGTGAACACTGAATGCACTTACCTCTAATTTTTCCTCGGTAAGCATTTGCCTGTAATCATCAATTTTCTTTTGGTCTGAAAGCAGTTCCTGCGCGTTAAGGTGATTATTTCCGGGATAACCTCCGACACCTATCTCTACTGTTTGGACACCAAGGCTGCTTAAGTACTTAAATGCTTCATTTGCAGGCATATTGTACAGAGGAACAGTAAAGACACCAAGCTTCATATAAACACTTCCTTGCCACTCTCCGCGGACTTGTATATACATTCAAGAATTTGTGTAACAATAAAGGCCTCTTCCGGCTTTACAAGCGGTTCAGTATCCTTAATTATTGAGTCTAACCAGCTCTCCGCTTCAAGATATTCCGGCTCACCTAAAATACCTTTAAAGTAGGCGATGTTTCCGCCGCTAGAAAGTTTCTCTTCAGTCAGTTGACCGTGGCGAGAAGTATTATAGATGAGCTCACTTACCGGATAACTCATTCCTGAGCGTATCTCTGCACCTGCCTTTGTTCCGCATAATGTTGTTGCCGCCTCTCTTGAATCAAGAAGGTTAATAGCCCAGGACGCTTCAAGGTAGATTGCAGCACCATTTTTCATTTTTATTAAGGCAAAAGCAGAATCCTCAACTTCATAGGTCTTTGGATCCCAGGGACCGAACATATTGCCTTCAACAGCATTTGGCAGATTGCCTAGTTTATAGAAAACACTGCCGCTTACAGAAAGAGGCTCATAATTATCCATCAACCATAGAGTCATATCCAATGCATGGGTACCAATATCGATTAAAGGCCCCCCGCCCTGCAGCGCTTTATCCGGAAAAACGCCCCAGGTAGGGACAGCCCTGCGGCGAATTGCATGAGCCTTTGCATAGTAAATTTCACCAAGTTCACCTAGTTCACAGGCTTTTTTTAGTGCCTGTACCTCAGTACGGAAGCGGCTCTGATAACCGATGGTAAATTTCTTCCCGCTTTTCTTCCATGCATCAAGCATTTTCTGTGCTTCCATAGCTGTATGAGCCATAGGCTTTTCACAGTGAACATGCTTGCCTGCTTCGAATGCTGCTATAGCTATGGGAGAATGAGAAACATTTGGAGTCAGCACATAAACGATGTCAATAGATGTCTCCGCAATCAGTTTCTTAAAATCGGTATATACTTTTGCAGATGATGAGCCAAATTCTTTGGCCATTGCCTCTGCTCTCTCCCTAATAGTATCGCAGAAACCAATTACCTCACATTTTTCTCCCAGTTTTGAAAGCACAGGCAGATGCTTCTGCCTTGCAACACCACCACAGCCAATTATACCGATTTTAAGTTTCTTCATTATTTCTTTTTAACGACCTTCTTCTTCGCAGCGGGCTTCTTCGCAGGAGTCTTCTTATCCGCCGCTTTCTTTACCGGCTTCTTCTCCTTCTTCGCAGCCTTTTTAGCTTGAATCTCCGCATGTGCTACGGCAAGGCGAGCAATTGGCACACGGAAGGGTGAGCAGCTAACATAATTAAGACCAACCTTATAGAAGAACTCTATAGAAGCAGGATCACCCCCATGCTCACCGCAAACACCGATTTTGAGCTTTGGCCTTACAGATCGTCCTCTTTCACAGGAATACTGAACGAGTTGGCCTACACCGCATTGGTCGATGCTCTGAAAGGGATCTTCCGGGAGCAGCTTCCGCTCCAGATATTCCGGCAGGAAGGAGCCGATATCGTCACGGCTAAATCCGTAGGTCATTTGGGTAAGGTCGTTTGTTCCAAAAGAGAAGAACTCAGCTTCTGCTGCCATTTCATCAGAGAGAAGGCAGGCACGAGGGATTTCTATCATCGTACCGTAAAGGCATTCAATAGATTTTAGCTTATACTTGGCTAAGACCTCTGCATAAACCCTATCATAAATTTCCTTATGATCTTTTAGCTCCTTTGCATCGCAGGTAACAGGTACCATAATTTCAGGAATTGCCTTTATATTTTCCTTTCTAAGTTCTACAGTCGCTTCAAGGATTGCCCTAAACTGCATCTCGCTAAGCTCAGGGAAAGTGATACCGAGGCGAACACCTCTATGCCCCAGCATCGGGTTAACCTCGTGAAGCATTTCAGCGCGTTTCTTGATTTCCTCTGCGGGGATACGAATCATGCGGGCAAGCTTTTCCCTTGTATCATCGCGGCTTGGGAGGACTTCGTGCAGGGGAGGGTCAAGGAGGCGGAAGGTCACGGGGAATCCGGCCATTGCCTTCATCGTTGCCTTGATATCCTTTTTCATGTATGGGAATAGATGATTAAGTGATATACGTCTTTCCCTTTCATTTTTAGCAAGGATCATCTGGACCATATACGCCTTTGGCTCATCATGACCATCGCTAAGGAACATATGCTCAGTTCTGAATAGGCCGATTCCCTCTGCGCCAAAGTCACGGGCGCGTTTTGCGTCTTCAGGAGTGTCTGCATTTGCACGAACTCCCATGGACTTATACTTTTCAACAAGTTTCATAAAGCTCTTTAAGCGGGGGTTCTCCGTTGCATCAATCATTTGCAATTTGCCGTCATAGACAGCGCCTTTGGTGCCATTAAGTGTTAAAACATGACCTTCCTTGAAAGTTTTATCCTTTACGTTAACTTCCTTCTTTGCAAAATCTATCTTAAAGTCTGCTGCGCCTACAATGCAGCACTTACCCCAACTGCGTGCTACAAGGGCGGCATGGCTTGTCATTCCGCCCCTTGCAGTCAGGATACCCTGTGCCGCTCGCATTCCTGAAATGTCTTCAGGGTTAGTCTCATCTCTTACAAGAAGAACCTTCTCCCCCCTCTTTGCCCATTCGACAGCTTCATCGGAAGTGAAAACGATTTTTCCCGAAGCGCCGCCGGGGCCTGCAGGAAGGCCCTTACCGATCAATGTCGCATTCTTCTCGGCATTCGGATCGATTACCGGGTGCAAGAACTCGTCCAACTGTGCAGGCTTGACTCTAAGCAGAGCTGTCTCCATATCTATGAGCTTTTCAGAAAGCATATCCATTGCCATATTAACTGCCGCAATGCCGGTCCTCTTACCGTCACGGGTCTGGAGCATCCAAAGCCTTCCTTCCTGAATCGTAAACTCCAAGTCCTGCATGTTTTTATAATGCTTTTCAAGTTTATTTTTTACTCCCTCAAGCTCCTTGTAAAGGGCAGGCATATTTTTTTCAAGAGAAGGCAGATGCCTGTTATGCTCATTCTTAGTTGCCTCATTTATGGGCCAAGGTGTACGGATACCTGCAACAACATCCTCACCTTGAGCATTAACCAGATATTCACCGAAGAACTTATTTTCCCCTGTGGCAGGATTGCGGGAAAAGGCCACCCCGGTTGCAGAGGTATCACCCATATTTCCGAAAACCATTGCCTGAATATTTACTGCTGTTCCCCAATCATGCGGAATATTTTCTATATTACGATAGGCAACTGCTCTTTTCCCGTTCCAGCTCTTAAAAACTGCTCCAATACTTCCTTCAAGCTGTCTCATCGGGTCATCGGGGAAGGGGAGGCCCATCACTTTTTTTATACGCGTTTTAAATAATTCACAGATTTCCATTAGGTCTTCTGCAGAAAGCTCTGTATCAAGCTCAACACCCTTCTTACGCTTTACTGTTTTCATAATATCTTCAAGCTGATGTCGAATGCCGCCATCCTTTGGTTCTATTCCCTCAGCCTTTTCCATGACTACATCAGAGTACATCATCATGAGACGGCGGTAAGAATCATATACAAAGCGGGGATTGCCTGTCTTTGCAATTAGCCCGGGAATTGTTTTGGTGCTTAAGCCTATGTTAAGAACCGTTTCCATCATGCCGGGCATTGACATGCGGGCGCCCGAGCGGCCTGCCACGAGAAGGGGGTTCTTTGGATCGCCGAACCTCATTCCCATCACCTTTTCAACCTTTGTAAGGGATGCCTTTACCTGCTCCATAAGGCCCTTTGGAAAAGTAGCTTTATTTGCAAAATAGTCCGTGCAGCAGTCGGTGGTTACCGTGAAACCAGCCGGGACCGGAAGTCCCAGATTGCACATTTCAGCAAGGTTGGCACCCTTGCCCCCAAGTAAATTTCTCATTTCTGATGTACCATCAGCCTTGCCCGGGCCGAAAAAGTATACATATTTCTTAGCCATTAGATCCTCCATAACTTGATTAATCTTGATATTATAATATAGGCGCAGGGTATGTCAATTTCTTTAATTTTCCGATAGTATTGTTATAAGGTATGCATCTGTGAGACTTAAGCTTTGAGCAATTCGTTATTCAAGACCCTAAAAAACCTAAGAGGTAATTCCCGTGCATGTGTTTACACTGAACCTCTGTGGGGCTTTTCAATCAACCTGGTTCTTCCCTTTGCATCGGTTTATATGCTTGCCCTGGGCTTAAGTGATTATAGGGTTGGAACAATTGCAACGGTTTATATGCTTTCCCAAGTCGTCTGGGCCTTTTTTGGAGGGCCTATAACAGATAAGTTGGGAAGGAGGAAGGGGCTTGCCATTTTTGATTTTATCGGCTGGTGTATTCCATGCCTTATATGGTGGCGGGCAGTAAACTTTTGGTTCTTTTTTGTAGCAGCTCTTATTAATGGTGCTGTGCAAATTGCCCATAATTCCTGGCAATGCCTTATTGCAGAAGATACAGAGAGAAGTGAAATTACCGGTGTACATTCTCTTATTTCAGTCGGAGTCCAGCTTTCAGCCTTTTTCGCCCCAATTACCGCCCTTCTATTTTCAAGGCTTACCTTAATCCCTGCAATGCATATTCTTTATGTTAACGCATTCATTGTCATGACTATTAAGATATTTCTTACCTACCATTTTTCGAGGGAAACGAAGGTTGGTAAGATACGTTTAATGGAAACCAAGGGGAAAAGTATTTTTGCTTTAACAATCGGTTATGGCGATGTTTTTAAGTTAATTATTAAATCCGGCGGAACCATTTTTGCTATGATCATTGTCACTCTTGTAGGAATAGCCTTTACGATAAACAATACTTTTTGGCAGGTTATTATAAGTCAGAAACTCCTTGTCCCTGTCCAATACCTTCCCTTCTTCCCAATGCTTAGAGCATCAATAATAATTTTTATTTTATTCTTCATAGTGCCTCGCATGACAGGGGGAGTGTTAAAGATACCGCTAATTGCTGCCTTTATATGTTTAATGATAGGGCAAAGCATACTCATCCTTATTCCGATAGGAAGCTCTATTCTTTACCCCCTGCTTTGCATTTCTCTCATTTTTGACGGCTTTGGCCTTGGGACTTTAAACATGCTCTCGAGAGCTCTAATTGCCTTAAATGTTAACCCTGCCGAGAGGGCAAGGGTAATGGCAATAATATATGTGCTTATTATGATAATAACTGCACCTTTCGGGTGGATTGGAGGAATGCTTTCAGAAATCTCTCGAAATCTTCCATTTTTACTTAATGTCTGTCTAATGGTTCTTGGGATTTTTGCTACAATAATTTATTATAGAAAGTATTCAAATGAAGCATAAAAAATATATCGGGTGGACAATCGCAGGAATTATCTTCTTATTCCTCCTTTGGGAGCTTGCGGCCCGTCTTTATAACTCTTCCCTTATACTCCCCGGCCCTATACCGGTATTCCTCCGTTTTATAGCTCTAATTACTACTCCTCGTTTTTTGATATCTCTTAGGGAAAGCTTCTTTAGAGTCCTCCTTGGTATTACAATTGCAGTTCCCGCAGGAATTATCGCAGGCATTGCAACAGGATTAGATAAAAGAGTGAATGCTTTTTTTTCTCCTCTGTTTTCTGTTATCTCGGCCACCCCTGTAATTTCAGTAATCTTAATTGCCTTTCTTGTACTTGGCTCAGGGAATACACCTGTCTTTTCTGCCTTTCTTATGATCTTCCCTGTTATGGCAACTAATGTCGCCTTCGGAATAAAGAGCACGGATTCCCGTTTAAAAGAATTATTTTTTATCTTTAAAATGAATAGAAAAGAAACGCTTCGTTTTCTTTATCTTCCTTCACTTTTGCCTTTCATACTCGGCGGGCTCTCTGCCTCCCTCTCCCTTTGCTGGAAGGTTGTAGTAGCTGCTGAAGTGATAGTTCAGCCCATGAACAGCCTCGGCCTTGGAATGTCCAGGGCAAGGACTAACCTTGAAACCCCTGAGCTCTTCGCTTGGACAGCCGCGACAGTCATTGCCGCAGCATCCACTCAAGGAATTTTAAGCCTTATCTTAAAAACCGCAGGAAAGAAAAAATGAGAATCTCTATAAATAATCTTTCATTCGGCTTTACCAAGGAGATGCTCTTTAGAAACCTTTCAATAGAAATTGAAGGGGGGATAAGGCCCTTTATTATTCTTGGGCCTTCAGGCTCGGGAAAGACAACCTTTTTGAAACTTTTGGCAGGGCTATTAAAACCTGAAAGCGGAAAAATAATTTTTTCCGAAGAAGGAAAGAATTATGGAGAGATAGAAGTAAATACCGGTTTCCTTTTTCAAGAACCTCGTTTATTACCGTGGTTAACAGTACTTGAAAATGTAAGTCTCCCTTTAAGAAAGGTTTTGGGTGATAAAGAAGCCGAAGATAGGGGGAAACACTATCTTTCTTTGGTTTCTTTATCCGGAAAGGAAAAGGCACTCCCTGCTGAGCTTTCAGGAGGGCAGGCACAAAGAGTTTCCATGGCAAGGGCCTTTGCTTGGCCTGCGCATATACTCCTTATGGATGAGCCCTTTCAATCACTTGATATTCCCCTTAGACTTGATTTAATGGACCTTAGTCTCTCCCTTATGGAAAAGGAAAAACGTTTTTTAATTGCGGTTACTCATGACCCCAGGGAGGCTGTCTATATGGGCGGGAGAGTTGTTATTCTAAGGAATCCGGGCGAAGGTTTTATTTTCGATAAAATATTTGAGCTGTCAAAAAGTGAAAGGGAGTATGGTTCAGCCGCGAATGCAGAGAGAGAATTAATTGAAGTTCTAAAATTAAGTAAGAGCAAATAGGAGGCTGTATTTAAATGAGGAAAAGAATACGAGATATTTTTGATGTACCGGGTAAATTCCTGCCGGGTCCAAGGAATAGCATAACAGACGTCCCAAACGTAAAGGTTGGTCAATTTACCCTTAGAGAAAAAGACATAAATACAGGCATCACCTTGATTCAGAGCCATGAAAACGATGCCTACCTGAACCCGATACCCTGCGCTGTGTATACCGGAAACGGCTTCGGTAAACTCGCAGGAAGTCTGCAAGTTGAAGAGCTTGGTGTACTTGAATCCATGATAGGACTTACTAACACACTGTCTGTACCAATGGTAATGCATGGTTTAATCGAGTTTTACCTTGAAAATAATAAAGAAATTACTTCGATAAATGTCCTTGTAGGTGAGACAAATGATTCCGGCTTAAATAATATTGGCGCTCTTGCTATAAAGAGCAGCCATGTAAAAGAGGCTATTGAAAATCTTTCCCTAGATGTGGAAGAAGGCTGTGTCGGAGCAGGTACAGGTACTTCCTGTTACGGTTATAAGGGTGGAATTGGAACGAGTTCTCGCATTGTTAAGGATTATGTAATTGGGGCTCTTGTCCAGAGCAATTATGGGGGGAATCTGAATATTTACGGTAAACCTTACCCGAGCGGCAAACCTGAAGCCGCCGGAGAGGGCACCTCAGGCGGCTCGCTCGGCTCGCCCGACGGCGCAGCCGACGGCTCCTGCATGATTGTCCTTGCAACTAACGCACCCCTTGACGCAAGACAATTAAAACGAATCGCCAAGAGAGGAATCGCAGGAATGGTACAGACAGGCTCTTATCTTGCGCATGGCTCAGGCGATTTCTGTATTGCTTTCTCGAATTTCCCGGGCAATATAACCGAAAGAAACAACAAAGAGCTTAAAACCTTTACCGTTCTCCCCGAAGACCAATTAAATCCGCTCTTCGAAGCCGCCTGCGATGCAGTAAGAGAGGCCCTCTATAATTCGATAAGCATGGCAGAAGATATGAAAACCAAAGACGGAAAGATTGTTAAGGCAATTAATTTAGACGAAAAGTGATATTATACCTATACCTTGCTGCAACAGGCACTCCGTTAGCCTCGGCAGGGCGGCCCCTTATCCCCCTAAAGGCATTAATCGCAGCCTCTCCGAAGCCGCGCCCGGGAGGATCCTCGCGAAGCACACGAACATTCCGGATACTACCCTGACTGTCAATAAAGAGCTCAAGGAACACTGTCCCTTCAATGCCTGAGCGCTGGGCAATCGGCGGGTAGACTATGGCACGGCGTATCTCATCATCGGGTAATACAGGCAATACACTGATTAAATGCTGGGGCAGGTATTCGATTTGCTCAGTTACTATGGGAGCAGGTATATTTGGAATTATTGGAGGAGGGGGCTCATCAACCTCTATCATGTGTTGGGCTATGGTTTCGGTTGTTGTGGTTTCCGGTTCAGGGGGCTCAGGCGGCGGCTCTTCCGGAGGCGGGGGAGGGATATACTCCTCAAGGTCAAGCAACCTCATTACCCCTGCAACAGGCTCAAAATACTGAATTGCGTCTTCCATATTGAAAGCTACAGTAAGTATCAGGATTATATGAAGCAGGGTTACAGAAGTAAAGATAATCAGCTTTACTCTGCCTGTTTTAAAGCCTTTGGTATTACTCATTTCTTACCACAAAACTTACAACACGATATTGGAGGAGCTGCAGTATTTCCAAAACAGAATGTATGTTTTCAAAGGCAGTATTACGATCTGCTATAATATGCACCCTTGTGCCGGGGGATTGAATATAAGCATCAACAATTCCTTGTTGAACCAACTGCAGATTACTCGGTATTCCGTCAAGGTATAGGCCGCCGGTTCGGTCTATCCATATTTCAAGATTATTTTCATCACTCACCCTAAGGGCAGTATCTGCTTCAGGGTACTCAATTCTTACCACCTGCCTATAGTTAATAAGCGATACCAACATGATAAAAATAAGAAGTAAGAAGGCAATGTCCGATGTAGAGAAAAGAGGTACTGAGAGAGTTTTTCTTTTTCGCCTTAGCTTCACAGGTCCTCCTTCATGTTAAAGGAAAATGAATCTACTTGAAGCCTCTGAGCCAGCTCAACGAAGGAGACCACATGCTGCCAAGGGGCAAGAGCATCAATCAAAAGAACCACTGCGAGGTTTGGATTTCCCGCCACTGCAGAACGGATCCCCCTTTCAGCTTCAAGGAAATCAACTTCATTTTCGTGATAGTATAATTTTCCTTCTCCATCCATTTCAAAGCGCATAAGATCTTCTCTAAAGATAATTCGAGTTGAATCGCTTGCAGGCAGGTTCATAAGAAAGCCTATATTAACGTTAAAGCCTGCGATAACAAGAAAGTAAATTATTAAGAGAAAAGCAAGATCGCTTGAGGCTGCACTTTCTTGAAATAAACCTTTCTTTTTACGCTTGACTGTCATTGGGTTAATTCGTCTTTTTTACTTTCTGTAAGTACTATTATCAATTCTGAACAGACAGTTTCCACTTCGGAAGTGAACTTGTCAACAATATGTGAAAAAAGTGAATGTGCAGACATTGCAACAATGGCGATCGCAAGACCGAACACCGTAGTAACAAGGGCCTCGTAAATACCGGATGCTACTATCTGTGCATTAACATCAACCGCCTCTGCAATTGACCTGAAGGCCCCTATCATTCCGGTTACGGTTCCAAGAAAACCGGTTAGGGGAGAGATTGCGCCTAATGCCGTAAGAAAACTGAAGCCGCTTTCAAGGGAGGAGATGCTCTTTGCTGCTTCTGCTTCAACAGCTTTTTCCAGTCTATATTCAGAGAGTTCGCGCCGTTTAAGCAGGGTAAGGAGAATAAGGGCCCCCGGCTTGCGCTTGCTCATGCCTTCAAGAAGAGTTATGGCACCTTCAAAGTCCTCTTCAAGGATATGCTTTTCAATCGTATCTTTTAAGTCTTCGATTTTAAGATTATGATAAAAAAGATAGATCCCCCTTTCCAAAGTAATTCCAACAGCAGCTATTGAAAAGACAAGCAGGGGCCACATTAAGACCCCGCCCAACCGGAAAAGTTCAAGAAGTGTAAAGCCTACAGTTGAATTATCCATTAGATTTCATTCCTCCATTAATTAACGAACGATCTTACTATGCTGTCAAAAGAGTATTCCATAAAAATCCAGGGAAGTGCCTCTTCCCAGTCTCTGAGCATTGCACCTGTATTCCTATATTCCCATAATTCAAACGGGAAATTATTTTCTGTATAGGTATGATTCCACCTGACGCTGTCAGCCCATGCTCGCTCGGCATTTTCTGTAGTATAAGCTCCCGGCCTGCTCCGCGGTAAGATGAGCTCAGGGAATAGTATTGGCTTAAAATGGTTCTCAAAATCCCTTTGGCTTTCAAACTCAAGTTTTTCCATCCACTCTATAAGGGCAAGTATCCGCTCCCGCCTGTTTCTTAGGGGAACTAGGGCTGAAGTTCCTGTAAGAAGATTGCTCCTTAAAAGAATCCTCCCTCCGCTTATCTGCACCCGCTCAATATCACCTTCCATATAAAACACAAGGTCACCCCCGGGTGTTACACGAAAAACAGCACTCCCCAAGACATCAAGAGAAAACTCGTTCCAACCGTGAACATGGGTCGAAAGAAAGTTGATTTCCGTAAAATGCACCCTGCCGGAACTGTCAGGCATGCTCCCCCTAAAAGCCAAAGCCGGCCAATCTCTATGACTCACTTCAATAAAGTTTGCCCCTTCTGCTGAAACCATCTCTCTAACAAGTACCTGCTCCCCCCTATATACCAGAACCTGCCTATCCCTTGAACCTTCAAGAAACTCCCCGCCTCTATGAATTAAACCCGTGCAGCCTGTAAACAAAAAAAATATAATCAATGTGAATTTAATCACACAGAGGACACGGAGGAATTCCGGAGTATGCCCAACCCTATCTTCCCTCTGTGCTCTCTGCGAGCTCTGTGAGCTCCGTGTTAAAAATTTACAGTGCATTAAAAACTCCACCGAATGCCCACCGAAACCATCGGCACAGGCAGCTCGTAGTTTGCAGAATCACTCCCCGTATTCTCCTGCCCCGTATACTGGTTAAAGCTCGTATTTGCTTGTGCGACATAAACAAGAGAAAGAAGGTTTTCAATTGCAATATAAAGTTCAGTGCGCACCCTATTAACCGGATTAAACATAAGATATGAAAATTTCACATCCAACGGAATAGACCAAGTTGTTCTTGAATCATCGCTATAAAATGCATCACGGTTATACCTTGTAATAACAAGAGGTTTCCCGTCTTCCCCCAATACAGGGCCGTTCTCATCCCATACTTCAATTTCATAAGAAGTAATTTCTCCCACCATTGCCATAGGCCTCCCTGATGCAAGACCAAAGCGGGTATAGATATTAAAGTTTCGAAGCGGCTTAAAATTTACTACCGTATTAAGATTATGGAAACGGTGATAGCCCGGGAAATACCATCCGTATTCAATGGTTTCCCATGGCCTCCGCCATGAAGGCCATTCAGGTATATAGTATTTTGCATGTGTAAAAGTATACGAGAGCCATCCGTCAATATATCTGCTTTCAAGTCTCTGCAGCATTAAATCAAATCCATAAATTAAACCGTCACTATTAAAGCGAAAGACCCTGTTAAACTGTTCGGTTCCCGGCTCTTGCAGTTGATACTGATAGGCTCTATTAAAAACATATTTAAAGTATCCTTCGATATTGAAACTCCAGCCGCCGGTAAAGTCAGTCCTTAAACCTATTACAGAAGTCCATGAGCGGTTAGGTTTTAATACAAAGTCCCCTATTTTATCATCAAGGCTAATATCGGCTATTGCATTATTCATCGATGAAAAAAGACCCGTTCCAAGAGTCAGATCCACCGACTCTGCAATCCACCGGTTTCTTAAAAGATTAAAATCCAAATTAAGTCTTGGATTTAAAACAGGCATTGTTTGTATGGTAAAACCATCTCCAAGGAAATAAAGATGATCTGATCTAAGTCCAAGCTCTGCTCCGAAACGATTACCCGGGCTAAAGTATTCTGAAAGCAAATACGCAGAAGTATTAAAACGCTTATTACTTGCCTCTCCCATATTACCGTAAACCGGATAACGAATAAATCTCTCTTCTCCTGCTTGAATAATCGGAGGTAGGGGGGGTAGGGGATAAGGGCCCCTGATTCTTCTTTCCAGAAAAAATTTGCCGTCTGATTCGGAAGAATCATTACTGAAAAGCTCCTGGAGCCCTCCTGCAATGAAAAAGCCGTTTCCTATTTCATAATCCAAGTCGATGCGGCCTTGAATATTAAAAGCAGATTGAGTACCCATCATGAATGAGTCCAAATGCTCACCCCCAAGCTCATACCTTAGGGTTCTTCCTCCGCTTCCCGTATCATAAACCCTTAGATAATCGTAGAGGAAGTTTGCATCAACCTTCGTCTGCTCATAACCAAAGCCAAGGTTTGCGTTTAGCACCATTTTCGGAAACGGATTAAAGGTGAGCCCTGAAATAAAGAAGGTCTGGATATTATCCCAATTCATTACCATATGTGAACTTGATTGTACAAGCGCAGTATCAGGACTCACGTTATAATAATCTGCTCCCGCCCCATCGAACCCGAGAAAGGCGTTTGCCCTAACTTCAAGATTTGAGTTTATTCTATAATTAAATGATGATGCGGTGCTTCGTATATAGGGAGCTGTCGTTACTGCATTAATATACTGCAGGGTTTCATTATCCCAAACAGTGTTCAACTGCTTTAATGTCCAAACAAAGGGATCCCAATATGTGACCTTGCCCATGAGCATAAGTCCCCCGGCACCTCCTATGGGGATCGCCGCATTCAAGTTAACTGCACTTGTAGAGATACCCAATTGCAACTCCGTATGCTCAATCGATACCCTTCTAGAGCTAAGCTCCAAGAGCCCTGAAATCGTATGCCCGTAACGGGTAGAAAATATCCCGTGGGAGAGCTGGGCGCTTGAAATCATGTGAGGGTCGAAAATGGAAAATCCGCCTCCCCAATGATAGGGATTTACGACATAAAAGCCGTCAAGGACAGCCATAAGATCGCCCGGGTCTCCTCCCCTTATCGAAGGCAGGGCATTAAACATGCCGGTATAACCCACCCCGGGGAGGAGCTTAATCGAAGTCATTACATCTTCGATAATTCCAATCTGGGAACTCCGCTCTAGGGTTTCCCCCGAAATTGCAACACTTCTCCCGGTTCTTGTTTCACTTACCCCCGGCCTTGCAGCTTCAATAATAAGTTCCCTGCTCTGTATGCCGCTCCCCAGATGAAGGCCCAGAGTAAAGCTGCTCCCTATAAGCGGGATCACAAGCCTGCCTGTCTCATAGCCGGGATAGGTAATTTGCACGGAAACCTGTCTGTCAGCAGGAACCGTGATTATCGCAGACCCCTCTTCATCACATATATATTCACTCCCATCCCAGGAGCGTATTACAGCCCCGTATAGGGGTATCTCCAAATCAAAATCTTCCACAATTATTATGACTTCTCTTGCCCAAAGCATGGCAGGGAGAAGGATTAATATGAATAAAATCGATAATTTTCTATTGGGCATCTTCGGTATTAATTTAACATATTTTCCACCTTGTACTCCAGCACTCTTTATTTGTAGAATCATCAATCAGCCATGAAAATAAAGAGTGAAGTAATTCGAAAATTCTTTTCATTATTGATCATTATTTTCTCGATTTCAGTCATAATACTATCCGCCTATTTTGGGGGATTGCTTAATACAATAGAGTTTAGACTCTTCGATATGCGGGTCAATTTTTTTGCCCCTTACTCAAGGCCCTCTGATGAAATAGTTCTAATCCTTCTTGATCAGGAAAGCATTAATTGGGCAAACAGGGAGAGGGGCTGGGGCTGGCCATGGCCTAGAGCTGCCTACGGTGAAATCATTGATTACCTTGCCTTGGGAGGTGCTAAATCAATTGCATTCGATGTACTGTTCACGGAGCCCTCGATTTACCGTGGCCCCGGCTATGGTTTAATTGATGATGACGAGAGTTTTGCAAGGTCGGCAGAAAACTTTGGAAGAGTTGCACAGGTTGTAATGTTCTCTGCCCAAAGCGGAAGGGATGTATCCTGGCCTTCCGGCCTTGATAAACCTCTTTTTGAGCTCCATAACTTTGAAAGCATAAGAGAAGAGTTTGAAAGATTAAACCGGCATGTCGAGCAAACCGGCCTAATGCGCGCCCTTTTCCCGATAGAGGAGCTAAAAAATTCTGCAGGGATCATAGGCAATGTATCAGGATGGGCAGACCCCGATCATATATTCAGGCGTAACAATCTCTTTTCAATTTTTGACGGAAAAGCGGTACCCGGTCTTTCGGCCGCCTCCCTTTTGGTTTCAGGGGAGGACAGGAATATTTTTTATAACGAAGAGAGAAGCCGGATTGAATGGGGGGACTTTATAATCCCTGTGGATAGGCAGGGGAGGAGCATACTCCGCTACCACGGCCCCCTTGACAGGTATGGCCCTTATTTTGCCTGGCAGGTTTTACAAAGCGCTGAAAACCATAGACATGGTATCCCGCCTCTTCTATTCCCCGAAGACTTTAAAGATAAGTATGTTTTTTTCGGCCTTTATGCCCAAGGCCTTTTTGACATTTATTCAACCCCAATTTCCTCGGTTTATGCAGGGGTGGGGGTGCATGTTACAATGCTTGATAATATCCTTGGTCAAGATTTCATCAGGGAAAGCCCCCTATTTATTAATCTTATTATAATTATAGGTGCTATCATTCTTGTCTGTGTTCTTGCCCTCTATAGTCATCGCATAACAGTGACCGTTACAGGGACAGTTCTTATTTTCGTTTCCATTTCTGCATCAGCGTTTATCTCCTATAATAATTCTCTCTGGCTCCCGATGGCCGCCCCTCTTATCGCCGTAATTATCAGCTTTATTTCAACTGCTGTTTATAATTATGCAACAGAAGGTCATAAGAAGCGCTTTATAAAGTCTGCCTTCAGTCAGTACCTCTCTCCGCAGGTAATCGAGCAGATAATTGCAGACCCTTCTAAGCTAAACCTTGGAGGCGAGACAAGGGAAATGACTGCGATTTTCACCGATGTTGAGAAGTTCTCTTCAATTTCCGAGGCCCTTCAGAAGGAATACGCAGATGAAGGTCCGAGAGTCCTTGTAAACCTCTTAAACCTTTATCTAACCGAAATGAGCAATATCATCCTGGATCATGGAGGTACAATCGATAAATACGAAGGGGATGCCATCATCGCCTTCTTCGGAGCCCCTGTTTGGACTCACGACAATGCCGCAAGGGCCTGTCGCAGTGCCCTTTTAATGAAGAGGCAGGAAGAGGAGCTCTATGATAAAATTATGGACCCTGCAGGTGAGTTCAAAATTCCCCTGTCAAAGTTAACCGAAGCAGGTGTAATTCGCCCCGGCCGGCCCCTCTTTACAAGGTTTGGAATTAATACGGGGACCATGGTTGTCGGGAACATGGGCACTCCCAATAAAATGAACTATACTATTATGGGCAATGCTGTAAACCTTTCAGCCCGTCTTGAAGGGGTGAATAAGCAGTATAATACAGGCGGCATTCTTATAAGCGAATATACAAAAGATAAAATTGATGATGAGTTTCTGCTTAGAGGTCTTTCCAGAGTCAGAGTGGTAGGGATCGATACCCCTCTAAGACTCTTTGAACTACTTGATTTTAAGGCAGATGCAAGTGATGATAAGCTGAAAATGGTAAAGAATTGGGAAGAGGGAATATCAGCTTATGAAAATAAATATTTTATTATTGCAAAAAATATTTTCGAATTAATTTTTCAAAAGAATCAGAGTGATAAGGTAGCAAAACTTTACCTGGACAGGTGTAACAGGTATCTCAGCAGCCCTCCGCAGCCTGATAAGTGGGATAACGGAGTTGATAATCTTACAGAGAAATAAAAAGATACACCTAAAAGTAAAGTATCAGGAGGATGTATGAGAAAAAAATTCTTTATAAGAATGATAGGGTTATCCGCCTTATTTTTGCTGATAAGCTTCGGCACGTCTGCCCAGATAAGCACGGGGTCGACAGCCTGGGTATCCGCAAGAACAGTAACACTAAAATCTTCAACCTGGTTTTTCGCTTCAAACAGAGGTTCTGTCAGCTACGGCGATCAAGTTTCCGTAATCCAACTCTCGGGGAATTGGGCAGAAGTTCGCTCAACGACAAACCCATCATTAACCGGTTGGATGGCCGCTGCAAACCTAAGCACCCGTCGTATAATCCCGACTGAGGGCCCGGGAGGGGCAACAGCATCTGAAGTTGCTTTGGCAGGAAAAGGCTTTGACAGGGACATCGAAAATGCATATAGGGCGAGAGGCCACCTAAACTACTCGGATGTTGACAGGACAGAAGGGCTCAACGTAGCTGAAAGCGAACTTCTTCGCTTCCTCACCGAGGGCCGCCTTGCAACAGGAGACAATAGATGAATGCTATTAAAACGAAGAAATACATAATGCTCATTCTTTTTATTTTGTTGATAAGCTCCTCTCTCATCATTTCCTGTACCCATGCTGCCGCTGTTGCAAGTGTCGGTGCACAAGTTGCAGGCGCATTCGGAGTAATCGATCAGAACCTTGCCGATGCAATCAGCCTTTCAGCCGATTCCATCGGAAGAGCAGCAGAGGAAATCACCCCTGAGCAGGAATACTTCATTGGAAGGGCTGTGGCAGCAAATCTCTTGGTCAGCTATAATGTCTGGAACGGGAACCCTGCGCTAACTTCTTACCTAAACTCTATTTGCAGGGCAATAGCTATAAACTCCCCAAGGCCGGATATCTTTAGCGGCTATTTTGTGAATATCCTTGACACCTACGAGATAAACGCCTTTGCAACTCCCGGCGGGCATATCTTTATAACTCGAGGCCTCCTGTCTGCAGCAAATTCCGAAGATGCTCTTGCCGGAATTATTGCCCATGAAATCGCACATATCCAACTCCAACACGGAATTAAATCCATAAGGAATAACCGTATAATGCAGGCTCTCGTTGTTACAGGCATTTCGGCAGGAGGGGTTGCCGCAGGATATGACGTAAATGAGCTGACCGACATCTTTAACGAATCCGTAAGTGAAATTGTCACAACCCTTGTTAATTCAGGTTATTCCAGGACTCAGGAATTCGAAGCAGATGATCTTGCAGTCTCCCTTATGGCCCACGCAGGTTATAATCCGAGTGCCCTAATTACAATGCTCAGGGTTCTCGAAGGCGGAGGACAAGATACTTCAAGGGGCTTTGGCAGGACTCACCCCACCCCTGCTCAAAGGATCAGCAATGCAGGCACAACCGTGAATCTATATCCGGTGCAAGACACAAGTACCTTCCGCATTGCAAGATTCAATGAGGCAATAAGGCAGGGGATTTAGACTTTAAAGTGAGTTTATACAGGTAACATCTTAACAATGTATTCCCGTGTCATGTTGATAAATTTACGCGCGTTTGGTGAAATTATAGTCTGGGACAGATATGCAACCACATGTTCTGTATAAGCATGCGGGGAATTCGTATTAAAGAGCCGTACCGGCCTATTTTCATCATCCTTCTCTGCATACAAACATGAAAGAAACCCGACTGCGCGACCGGTTTTTATATAATCGTAAACATGATCCCAACTGGATGTATGTAAAGCAATAACAGGCTTAATGTCGGCATCCTCACACAATTTCATACAAATAGGAGTAATTCGAGGGTTATTAATCATGATAAAGGGTTCATTTTGAAACTCTTTCAGGTCAATTGTAGGAAATTGTATATCAGACATGGATTTGCAAATTGGATGTGAATTGGAAACGGCAAGCATTATTTTTTCTGTAAAAAGTGGCTCACATTCAAGTAATTTATTCTGGACGGGAGCCCGGACAAAACCAAAATCGAGCTGGCTGTTTTCCACCATCTTCTCGATGTTAGCTGACCTATCCTGGATAAACTCATATTGAAAATCAAGCTTTTTCAACTCCCTAATCAGTTTGCTTCGGTTGGAAAGTAACCAAAAAAAGAATGAAGATATTCCGATTCGCAGGAAAGAATTGTATCTGCCGGAAATTTCTCCCATGTCAGATTCAAGCTTTTGACATAATTTAAGAATTTGCCGGCCTGTTTCGAGGAAAATCTCACAAGCAGGAGTTGAGTACAATTTGTTATTATTACGCACAAATAACAAAATATTAAGTTCTTTTTCGAGTTTGGCAATGGATTGACTGACTGCCGATTGGCTTATGTGTAAGCGCTCGGCTGCTTTTGTAAAACTCAGCGTCTCATGGACAGCCAGGACGTTATTAATGTCCAAAATAGTCATTATAAAAAGCCCCTTTAAAGTATACAATAATTTTTGCCATAAGTAAAACTTATAATACCATAAAAAAATAATGTTTGCAATTAAAGATACTGAAACATAGAATGACACCAAAGGAGACGTTTATGAAAACTGTTAAGTTTATATTGGTAATTCTGGCAATTTTTTCAGTTATAGGTACTAATATCTTTGCCGGAGGCAGCAGAGCCGCTTCGGCTCCCACGGGGAGTCCGGGAACCGTCAGGGTACTGCGAGTCGGCGTTCCGGATATGCCGGATACTCTTGATCCCGGGATTGGAATTGGCAATGTTAACAATAGGGTGCTTTTCAACATTTTTGATATGATTTTATACGCAGATTCCACTAGGAATGGTGAGTTATCAACCTATATTGCCGAAGAATACAGGGTGATTGATGATTTCACCACAGAAATCAGGCTTAAGAGTGGTATTACTTTCCATAATGGCGATCCTCTGACGGCTGAGGATATTAAATACACAATTGAGCGTATTGTATTTGGCGACCCAAGTTATTTCGGCGCCACTATAAGAACGCTTTTGCCTAACATCGAAGAAGTCCAGGTAGTTGATAGATATACAGCCCGTGTAAAGACCGTAACACCTGATCCTGTCATGTTAAACCGTCTATCTTCCACGTTGGGTATTCATGTTGTACCTAAGAATTATATTGAATCGGTTGGAAATGAGGCCTTTGGTCAGGCTCCGATTGGGACAGGTCCTTATAGAGTTGTATCCATGGCCCCTGAAAGGATTGTTTTAGAGTATTACGAGGGCTATTTTGGACAGCGTCCTGCTGCAGACAGGCTCGAATTCCTCTTGTATCCTGAAGTCTCAACACGTATTGCCGCATTAAGGACAGGTGAAATTGATATTTGCCTTGCACTTACACCGGATGATATGCCACAATTTAGATCTGCTCCGGGTTTCCGTTTTGAGCGCAAGGAAAGAGAGGGCTTGCAAGTTCTTTGCTTCAACAGCTCCGTTGCGCCTATGGACGATGCTAACTTACGCAGAGCTTTAAATATTTCAATTGATCGGTCACTGTTGGTGGAAACGCTCTGGCACGGTCAGACAAGCACTCCTAATGGATGGAACATAAGAGATTACGGCCCTTATTATCTTCCGGATTACCCGGAATATGCGTATGATTTAGCAAGGGCAAGGCAATATCTTGCTGCTTCCCGTTACAATGGAGAACCTATAATCTTTCAGTTGATAGCCGGCATGTACCCAATGGGCGTCGAGGTTGCTGAGGCGATCGTTTCTAATTGGCGTTCCATCGGTATTAATGCATCATTGCAAATTGTCACCAGTTTTGATAATGACGCCTTCCATATACGTAACTGGGCGAATGGCCCGCGCTTTCTTGATCCGGTCGCCGGCCTGTGGTTATTATGGGGACCGGGAACACTCTCCGAATCTCACTACTGGAGAAACGCAAACGGATGGGATGAATTCGTTCAACTGGGAAGGCTCCTTGAAACATCAAGTGATTTCGAGAGGAGGTTTGCCGCAAATCGCAGGATGATGGAATTGTGGGACAATGAGGCTGTGGGTACTATTTTATACCATTCAACAGATTTCTACGCATTGCGGGACAGTATCAGGTGGAGCCATCATAGCGGAAGCTCTTCCATCAGTTTCCGCGCGGAACATCTCCAAATAACAAATCCTTGGTGAGAATTTAAAGGTGAGGTAGTTTGTGGATACGATCCTGGATGTTAATGACTTAAAAACATACTACTTCACCAAAACAAAAACCATCATAGCTGTAGATGGCGTAGATTTTTCTCTTCAAAGAGGTGAGGTGCTTGGAATAGTCGGCGAGTCCGGCTGTGGCAAAAGTACAATAGCCCGTTCTCTGGTTGGTCTGCTTGACCCATCAAACGCAAGGATTGTTCAAGGCTCTGTTTTATTTGAAGGCAGGGATACCACCAAAATGGACACTGAATCGCTAAGGAAGATACGCGGTAAAAAAATATCCATGATTTTCCAGGATCCCTTCGCCTCCCTGAATCCCGTATATTCTATTAAGAACCAGATATTTGAAGTATTAAGTATACATGAAAATGCAGATCAAAGTCGCATGGAAGAGAAGGTTCTGGAACAGCTAAAGATGGTGAGCATTCCATCTCCTGAACTTAGGATGAACGATTATCCTTATCAGTTATCCGGTGGCATGCAGCAACGGGTGATGATTGCCATTGCACTTGCCTGTAAGCCGGATATATTACTGGCTGATGAACCTACTACCGCCCTGGACGTTACTGTACAAGCTCAGATTCTGGATTTGATAAACAAACTAAAAGATGAAAGGTCTATGAGCATCATTCTGATTTCGCATAATATGGGTATTATTGCAGAAATGTGTGACAGGATGCTGGTAATGTATGGCGGCGTAGTAGTGGAAGAAGGTTCCTGTGAATCAGTATTTGGAGAACCTATGCATCCTTATACGCAGGGCCTCCTTGGCGCTATTCCAAGTATCACCGACGATAAGGAAGAACTGGACACCATAAAAGGTATGGTGCCAACTTTCTCTCCACCTGTAACAGAATGCCGCTTCTCCGGTCGCTGTCATGATGTGTTTGAGCAATGTCTGCGCGGAGAACCGCCACTAATCTCGATAGCCGAAGGTCGTAGAGTCCGTTGCCGGAAGTATGAAGAAAATGGCAAGGGGGGAAGAAATTGACAAAAGATCAGCCCTTGCTTGAGGTTTCACAATTACGAAAATATTTCCATCTACGCAAGAGTATTTTTTCTCGAAAACCGGCTGCAATTGTTAAGGCGGTGGACGGTATAAGTTTTTCAGTACATAAGGGGGAAGCTCTTGGTTTAATCGGCGAATCCGGTTGCGGTAAAAGCACTGTGGCTCGTCTGATTATGGGCCTCTATAAAGCGACCGATGGTCATGTATTGTATAATGGTCAGGTGATTAGTAAACATGACATGAAAGCTTACCGTAAACGTGTACAGATGATTTTCCAAGATCCCTATTCATCCTTGGATCCGCGTATGAGTGTTAGACGGATCATCGAAGAACCCTTACGTATTCATGAGCACCTTTCTCGTAAACAGAAGTTGGACATTGTTCTGCCCGTATTAAGTTCCATTGGCTTTTCCGAGGATGTGTTGAAAAAATATCCCCATGAGTTTTCCGGAGGTCAGCGCCAGCGTATTGGAATTGCCCGTGCGTTGGTGACAAAACCTGACCTGCTTGTCTGTGATGAACCTGTCTCAGCATTAGACGTATCCATTCAATCTTCCGTTTTAAATCTACTTAAGCAAATGCAACGCGATCTTAAGTTAAGCTATATCTTCATATCCCATGACATGAGCGTTATACGCCATGTTAGTGATCGTATTGCCGTCATGTACTTGGGACAGATCATGGAGATGGCCGAGAAGCGGACATTATTTGAAGATACAAAACATCCTTACTCAGAAGCTCTTATGAGTGCAATCCCGGTTCCTGATCCTAAATATAAAAAAAGCCGGATTTTATTAACGGGGGATCCCCCAAGCCCAATAAACCCGCCAAAGGGCTGCCTATTCAGTACACGGTGTACCAAGGCTTTACGTGAGTGCTCTGAGATAAGGCCCGGTCTTTCCGAAGTTAAGCCGGGACATTTTGTGGCCTGCCACCTGTATACCGGTGAGGTGGTCAAATGAGAAATTTTATCATCAAGAGGATCTTTAAAGGTATTGTCACTATATGGTTTATCTGGAGCCTTGTGTTTGTAATGGTTCGTATCTCAGGAGACCCTGTAGAATGGATGCTTCCGGATAATGCATCAGTGGCTGTTGCAGATGAGCTGCGTTCTTCTTTGGGCCTGGATCTGCCATTATATCAGCAATATATAAAGAGTTTCACCAACCTGATTTCCGGCGATATGGGTACCAGCTATTTCTTTAGACGCCCCGTAGCTGATCTATATGCCCAACGCATTGGGGCAACTCTAATGATAGGTATCCCTTCTTTTATTTTATCTACATTTCTTGGGATTCTTCTTGGTGTCCTTGCTGCAGTAAAGCATAATACCATAATAGATCGATCCGTAATGACTTTTGCCATAACCTTCTATACAATTCCCGGTTTTGCTTTTGCTATCCTACTTGTACTTTTTTTCAGCCTTTGGCTTGGGATTTTACCCAGCGGTAATATGGGTACTTGGCGACATATGGTAATGCCGATCATTGCAATGACCGTAGGACCAATGGCAACTGTGGCGCGTCTTACAAGAAGCTCTCTCTTAGATGCACTAAAAAAAGAGTACCTGGATGCCGCTCGTATGAAGGGGGTAAAGGAACACGTAGTCGTACTCAAGCATGCTCTTCGTAATTCACTTATCCCGGTTGTAACTTCCGTAGGCATGCGGCTTGGCCAAATAATTAGCGGTGCGGCTGTAGTAGAAACCGTTTTCGGCTGGCCCGGTATCGGCACCCTGCTGGTTACTGCTGCTTCCCGCCGCGATTTTCCGACGGTACAGTATGGCGTATTGGTTGTATCTGTATTTGTAACAGTCGCCATGATAATGGTGGACATTAGTTACGGTTGGCTTGATCCCCGTATCAGAGACACTTATAAATAGGAAAGGGTAGGAATGATGAAACAGAGAAAACTGCCTATGCCACCATATATATTATTCTTAATGTTGCTTTTTACAGCAATACTAATATATGCCTTTACTGCAGAAATACATAGCCCTGTGGATTTATATGAGGTTAATCTCCGTGAAAGATTGATGCCGCCTTCTATTTTCGGATTTTCTGATTCAGGTTATTTATTTGGAACAGATTATCTTGGCCGTGATATTTTTTCTCGCTTAATATATGCAACCAGAACATCACTTACAATTGCATTTGTGGGCTTGTTTCTTACTGCTGTTCTGGGTATTACATTAGGTGTATTAGCTGCCATGTGCGGTGGTATTGTTGATGATGTGGTCATATTTCTTGTCAATATACGTGCTTCACTCCCGGGCCTGCTAATCGGTCTTGTAGCAGCAACCATTTTCGGCTCGGGACAGAACATGCTCATTATTCTGATAGCCCTGATACAGTGGACAGGTTTTACCAGGCAGGTGCGCGGACAGATCATAAAGATCAAACAGGAGAACTTTATTGAGTGTAGCCTTGCCATGGGTGCATCAAAAATACGTATTTTGTTTGAACACATCATGAGTAATATTTCTTCCCAGCTTATAATTACATCGACACTGAACTTAAGCAGTATAATTCTGCTGGAAAGTACCCTTTCTTATCTGGGCTTAGGCATTCAACCTCCGGATACATCATTAGGAGTGATGGTAAGCACGGGTCGTAACCAGCTTACAAACAGTTGGTGGCTGGCGGTTATTCCCATTATTGTCATTGTTATTATTGTTATGTGTGTGTCTATAATCGGGGACTGGTTACGCGACAAACTGGATCCAAAACTGCAAAACAAATCATAAACAACGAAGAGGAGATTAAACTTGAAAGTATGTGCAATCCAGCCTAAATACCCTCATAAGCAGGAAGAATCGGATGAATGTATTCTTTTTTTTCTTGATACCCTGGATCAATGCGATGAAAGCATAGATCTGATTTTGTTTCCGGAAGGCTGTAATGCCCCCAGTTATTATCATTCCATGAAGGATGTGCAAAGTCATGCAGAAAAATATACAGAGCCCTTACTCAACAAGGTGAGGGAGACTGCTATTCGCTGTAAATCCATAGTGGCAATAAATCTAAATGATGGACTAGATGGGCTTTACCGAAATACAACAATAGTTTTTGGATGGGATGGACAGATAAAAGGGAAATACCTGAAACAACATAATTTGCCGCAAATTAATACTGAGATGCAGAGAGATGACAGTTATTCTTATGCATATAAAAGGCCTTACTCAATAGAGATAGATGGAATTAAATACGGTTTTTTGACCTGCTACGACGGCTATTTTAATGAATATATTGCGCACTTGACAACTCAGAATCTTGATATAATTTTGTTTCCAACTCATCAGAGAGCTGAAAGAATGGATATTCTTGAAATGGAAGCTAAGAACATAGCCTTTAATTGTAATGCCTATGTGATACGTTCTTCCGTCAGCATGGGAGATGAAACACATCTTTTGGGCGGCAGTACCATGGTGGTTGCACCGGATGGGAAGGTTATTGAGAATTATGGGCAGAAAGTTGGTGCGCTATCCTGTATAATCGATCCGAAAAAGAAATATGAGCGTTCAGGGGGATTTAACCGTTCTGCAATGCGCAATGAAAAGTACATAGAACAGGGAAGAAAACCCTGGGCTTATCGTGCTTGCGGGCCCGGTGTTATTCGCAGTGATAGAGAGCTTCCCTACCCGCGGGTCTGTTCTCATCGGGGGTTTAATACAATTGCCCCTGAGAACTCACAGGTAGCATTTGGTGCAGCCGTGGCTCTGGGTGCGGATGAGCTTGAAATGGACATTAGGTTTACCAAAGATCGCCGACAGATTATTTGTCATGACGATTCTGTGGATCGTTTAACTGCCGGTACCGGGAGAATATCCGATCTGAACTGGGAGGAGATTAAACATCTTAGTATCGGGGGAAAATCTGCTCCTGAATTTACCAGCCTTGGGTTTGTGCTTTTTGAGCAGGTGCTCCAAAAATTTGCACGCCGGGCAGTTATTAATCTACATATAAAGTCAGGAGAGGCAGAGGAGTATAATAACGATGATTTTCACCGTATAGTTCAAACAATTTATGAATACGACTGCCAAGAGCATGTTTATATCGCAGGCAGGGAAGATGTTTTGCGCACAGCAATTAAGCTCGCCCCCGAGTTACCACGTTGTGTACTGGATGAAAAAAAAGACTTTAAACTAGTAGAATTGGCAAAGAGATACAAATGCAGCAAACTACAGTTTGTCCGCGGTAAAGATCGGGATTACTTCAACCAAGAAATGATTGATGAGGCCAATGCTGCCGGAATTCGCTGTAATCTTTTCTGGTCGGACAACCCGGCGGAGGCTGTGGACTTTTTGAAAAGAGGGATAGATACAATCCTTACCAATGATTTCCTTCGTGTCGCAAGTGCTGTATGGGATTATCGCGATCGGATATGGGAGAAACAAAAAGAAAAAATTCGCAGGGTATTTGGCAGCTAATTTAGCTATTGACAAAATTTTCTTATCACGTAAGTATAGAATATGAAGGTACTACTCCACCGTACTGCTGATAATTATGTATCACGCAGAAAGAGAATTAAAAAATAAATCCATACCTAATCTTGACTGCTGCTTCAGATGATGACGGGAGGAGGCTTGACCGTATTCTAAGAAAGGCCCTTCCGGATCTGCCTCTTTCTGCAATTCACCGCCTCTTGCGGCAGAATGCTGTCCTTGTGGATGGAAAGCCGGAAGGTGCATCTTTTCGTGTGCGGGCAGGGCAGACAATCAACATAAATAGCATAGGTCATACCGATTCGGAATCGTATATACAAAACCACAATCTTAAGGAGAAAGCAGCTCCTAAAACAAGCTTGGAAATTCTTTACGAGGGGGAAGGCCTGCTCATCGTAAATAAACCTTCGGGCATTCCCGTTCACGGGGGGAAGCATGGTTGTGAGAGCCTAGAAAGTATTGTACGCACATACCTTAAGCCGAAAATACCTGCGTCTCTCTCGTTTAAGCCGGGGCCCCTGCACAGGCTGGACATGAACAGCTCAGGGATAATTGTGTTTTCAACGAATCTTGAGGGAGCAAGGCAATTCAGTTTGTATATGCAAAATCACAAGATAAAGAAACAATACCTCGCCTTGGTTGAAGGAAGCATCAAGAAAGCCGGTATCTGGCAAGATGAGCTTAGACGGGATCCGGAGAGCAAAATGACCTTTACTTCACTGCCTGACTCAAAGTCAACCAAAACGGCCCTGACAAGGGTAACCCCGCTTCAAGGAAACAAAGAATACACTCTAATCCTGGCTGAAATTGAAACGGGCAGGACACATCAAATTCGCTCTCAGGCTGCCGCTCGGGGCCACCCCCTTGCAGGAGACAGGAAATATGGCGGAAAGCCTATAGGGAAACCCTTCCCTAAAACCGGCGGCTTCCTCCTCCATGCCTTTCGCATGGAACTGCCTCCGCCATTCCCGCCTCTAATCGAAGCCCCCTTGCCGGAGGAGTTTGAGGTAACTATTTTTGAACTTTATGGTAAGACAATACTAGATTCTTGACTTTTTGCAAAAATTCCTTCATTATTAACAGGATTGTTTCTAATGGAGGAGATTTTTATGTTATATGGTCTTTTGGCTTTGATTGGATTGATTGCAGTAGTTATAATAGTTATCAGAATACTCTAAAGGCTCTTCCGGCCCGGGTGTTTAACGCTTCGTTATTCTATCATACAATTTGCTGCAAATATATGGATAATTCCTCAAAAGTACTATTCACATTTTAAGTAGAATATGATAATTTATACGAGAATAACGAAAAAATACTCTAGGATTTAAAGCATAATTCATGCCGGTGCCGTATAAGGGGAGGGAGATTTTTATGGCAAAGAATACGGAAGAGAAAGCGAAGGTTAATCCTTTAACTTCAGCAGAAGAGAAAGAAAAGGCTCTGGAAGCGGCAAGGCTCCAAATCGAGAAACAGTATGGTCAAGGTTCTCTGATTAAACTCGGGGCAGGGACGGTTGCAGGGATCGAAGTCGTTCCTTCGGGATCCATCCTGCTAGATGAGGCCCTGGGTATAGGCGGCTATCCGCGGGGCAGAATCATTGAGATATTTGGCCCTGAATCCTCGGGGAAAACCACTCTGGCCCTTCATGCAGTTGCTGAAGCGCAGAAACTTGGCGGGATTGCTGCCTTTGTTGACGCGGAGCATGCCCTTGACCCCATATATGCAAAGAATCTCGGGGTAAACATCGAGGATCTTTGGGTATCCCAGCCTGATTCCGGTGAGCAGGCCCTTGAAATCGCAGAAAGCCTTGTACGCTCGGGCGCAGTAGACGTAATAGTCGTTGACTCCGTTGCGGCACTTACCCCCCAGTCGGAAATTGACGGTGACATGGGTGACGCGCAGATGGGCCTCCAGGCCCGCCTAATGAGCCAGGCAATGCGCAAACTTACTGCAATTATTGGCAAATCGAGGGCCATCATCATCTTTATTAATCAGGTTCGCATGAAAATCGGCATAATGTTCGGGAATCCTGAAACAACAACCGGTGGGAATGCTCTCAAGTTCTATTCATCCGTGCGCCTTGATGTTCGGAAAATCGAAACGATAGAAGCGGGGAAGGATACCGATGCAATCGGAAACAGGGTTAAGGTAAAGGTCGTAAAGAATAAGGTCGCGCCTCCTTTCAGGAAGGCTGAGCTTGATATTATCTTCGGTAAGGGTATCTCTGCCGCAGGAAGCCTTCTTGACGGAGCAGTAAAGCATAATATTATTGATAAGAGGGGTGCCTGGTATTCCTACGGTGAAGAAAAAGTAGGGCAGGGCAGGGACAGTGCAAGGGACTATCTTGTGCAGAATGCTGATTTTGCCTTAGAAATCGAGCAGAAGCTGCGGAAGATCATGTTCCCGGGCAGGGAGTTCCCGAACCAAGGCTCAGGAAAGAGCGGAGCAGGGCAAAAGTCCCCTCCAAAAGAATTTCCAAAGGAAACTGCAAAGGAGCTATCCAAGGATGCTTCCAAAACCGCTTCCAAAGAAGAGCAGGAAATTTTCGCAGTTGAAACAGAAAGCGGTAAATAATTAGCCGCAATGCTTTCTTCCTTACCTTTAAAAAGCATTAAGATCATCGACGGGTTTTGGCAGGAGCGCATCCGCATAGCAAGAGAAGTTTCAATCGATTATATGTGGAAGGCATTAAACGATGAAATCCCTGACATTCCGCCAAGCGGCTGCATACGCAATTTTAGGATTGCCTGCGGAATGGAAGAAGGCGAGTTTACCGGCTATCAATTCCAGGACTCTGACCTTTATAAATGGCTAGAGGCTGTTGCCTACTCTCTTGAATCCCACCCTGATAAAGAATTGGAAAATCGCGCAGATTCTGTTATCACCTTAATTGAAAAAGCTCAAAACGCTGACGGGTATATCAACACCTTCTATAAAGTGAAGAAAGGCATGGAAAATAGGTGGACCGATCTCTGCCATGCCCATGAAATGTACTGTGTCGGCCATCTTATTGAAGCTGCAGTCGCATATTTTACTGCAACAGGTAAAGACAGTTTATTGAATGTTGCAAAAAAGGCAGCAGATCATATTGATAATTTATTTGGCCCTGAGACCGGGAAAAAACGGGGTTACCCGGGGCATCAGGAAATCGAACTCGCACTTGTAAAACTCTATAGGTTAACAGGAGAAAAGCGCTATCTGGATTTGGCACATTTTCTCCTTGATGAGCGCGGGAGGGAGCCAAACTATTTTGAGCAGGAAAGGCTCGCTCGCTCCGAAGAGGAAAGAAGACATACAAACTTTTATCGGAATCATGGGGTATTAAACTATTCCTATCAGCAGGCGCATGTGCCTGTTTACGAGCAAAGTGAGGCCGTAGGACATGCAGTACGTGCAGTTTACATGCTTACGGGAATGGCTGATGTCGGCGGGGAAATGTCTCCAATAATGCTGTCAGCTGCAAAAACCCTTTATAGAAATATCGTTGATACCCAAATGTATATCACGGGCGGCATCGGCTCGATGGGTGACGGTGAAGCCTTCACCTTTCCCTATGACATTCCTAACGACATAATGTATACAGAGACCTGTGCTTCCATCGGTTTGATGATGGCTTCACTCCGTCTTCTTAATATCGAGCAAAGGGCCGAGTATGCAGATGTGATGGAAAAAGCGCTTTATAATAATGTCCTTGCAGGGGTTTCTTTGGCAGGGACTGAGTATTTTTATGTTAACCCGTTAGAAGTTTGGCCCGAGCGCAGTAAGCGTCGTCATGACTATAAGTGGATTAAGCCGAAACGTCAGGGCTGGTACGGCTGTGCATGCTGTCCCCCGAATGTCCTTAGAACCCTGCTCGGCCTCGGGCAGTATATTTATTCATATGATAAGGATGATAGTATTTATGTAAATCTCTTTATTGCTTCCACAGTGGAGTTTGAGATTGCAGGGCAAAACGTAAAGCTCACCCAAAACTGTGACTATCCCAATAGCGGTAAAATAGAATTTTTAATTTCAGTTTTAAAACCTATCGAATTCACTCTTTATATTCGCATCCCGGGCTTCTGTACGAATGTGACTCTGCTTGTATGCGGAGAAAAATCGGATTTAAATAATTCAATCAAAAACGGATATGCCTGCATTAAGCGTGTCTTTAATGCAGGCGACACAATTAAATTAACTCTGCCAATGGAGGCTGAGTTTACTTACTGCGATGACCGGGTTCCGTATAACGCGGGCAAGGCAGCAATACAGAGGGGCCCCCTGATTTATTGCGCAGAGGAAGTTGATAATGGCGCTCAGTTATGGAATTTATCCCTTGATGAATCAGCGCCAATACAAGAAAATGCATCGATAGAATTGCCGAGTTCATCCATTGCTCTGACTGCCCGCGGGTACCGTTCAGCCTCTAGAGGAGAAACCCTTTATCCTCTAGTGAAACCTGAGAGTATAGAACAGACCATCACCTTAGTGCCATACTTCATTTGGGGAAATAGGGGAGTGGGAGAAATGGCTGTTTGGCATAGGACTAACTAATCGAAGCCTAAACTATTTGAATCAGCTCCTTACCTGATTTAAACAGAGAGACACAGCCGTCTTTACTTAAAATAACCGTATCCTCGATACGTACCCCGCCAAAGCCTTCGATGTAGATCCCGGGTTCTATCGTAAAGACCATATTTTCTTCTAAAATAAAGTCCTTACCGGACTTTGAAAGGAATACACCATCGTCAAAACCGTGACCAAGGCCGTGGTTAAAATACTCGCCATACCCTGCTTCATCGATTATATTACGCGCAATTTCATCCCCTGCCTTCCCTGTCATGCCTGCTTTGATTCCTTTTAGAGCGGCCTCTTGGGCACGTAGGACTGCATCATAGATCTGCCTATGCTTCTCGCTCGCCTTCCCTATGACGACCGTGCGTGTAAAATCACTTGTATAGCCGTTAAGGACAAAGCCCATATCAACCGTGACAAAATCCCCGTTTTCAAGACGCTTTTCCGATGGCCGCCCATGGGGCATACTTGAGCGAGCCCCCGATACGACTATCGGGAGGAAGGAAGTGGTATCAGCCCCTAGTTCCATCATGGAAATGAGTATTTTAGCCTCAACTTCTTTTTCGGTGACTCCCACTTTTATTACAGGAAGAACGCGCTTCCAGATTTCATCGGTAATAGTGCATACCTTCCGGTATTGAATGAGATCTTCTTGAGTTTTCTTCTGTTTGCATTTGTTTATAAGCTCAGTCCCGTAAACAAACTCTGTGTTTGGAAGTTTTGACTTTAGCCCTGCAAGCTCTTTTACGCTTAGGAAGTTTTCCTCGAAGGCCATCTTTTTATAGCCCTTATCGACAAAGAGTTGCCCAAGGCTCGCCATATAGTCGCTTTCATATTTAACGATGGTAATGCTTTCCTTATCGTCAGCCTCCGCTACAGCATGCTCATAGTTCATCCTGCTTACAAAAAGCTTCACCCCCGTATTATCAACAAGTACCTGCCCATCCATTTTAGAGGAAATACCCCTATATCCCGTGAATAATTGCCTTGTAAAGGGTTTATTCGTTATAAAGGCATCAATCCCGTTTTCATTCAGCAATTTGATGAAGTTTTTTACACTTTCTCTCATTTGTATACACCACCCCAGCATAAAAATAGCGCAAATTTTCAAAAAAGTCAAGTAGACCATTGTAATAGAATGTGGGCCTTTCCTATGGCAGCATTATGGACAGAATGATATTATTATACCTGTAAGGAGAAAACACTATGGAATGGAATTTTAACGATGGACTTAAGGCACTTACTCACATGAAAATGCGCTATTCTTGCAGATCCTTTGAGGATAAACCAATCCCCGAGGAGCTATTAAGAAATATCTTGGAAACGGGTTTGGCTGCAGCCAGCGGCGGTAATATTCAACCTGTTTCAATGGTTGTTATTTCTGACAAGGAAATTAACAATGAGATTTTCAACATGTACAGGCAGCCCTTTATCAAGATGGCAGCAATTAACATAGTCTTTCTATTGGACCTGCACAGGATGAGCATATTGGCTAAGCATGAAAAGGCCCCCTATACCTGTAATGACAGCTATATGCACTATCTGATTGGGATAGAAGATGTAATGTGTACAGCCCAGACCATAGAAACAGCGGTGCATCTGTGCGGCCTTGGTTCTTGTTATGTGGGGTCAGTTAATCATGGGGCACCGAAATTGGTTGAATTACTTAACTTAAACGAAATGACCTTTCCTGTATTAATGTTGAGTATTGGTTATCCAAAAGATTCACCTACTATAGCACCAAAGTTGAAGTTTGACATGATGGTACACATGAATAAATACAGGAAGCAGAGTGATGAGGAGATACTTGAAGGCTACAAGGAAAAGTATGGAAGTACCGAAGTGCCTTTGCCGACAGAAGAGCCTATGAGAGGAGAAGCCCTCGAAAGATTTAAGAGAGCATTAAGAACCACCTATTCGGAAGAAGAAAGCGAAGCCATTATAAAAAAAGCAGACGAAAACGGTTTTATTAACCGTACCCAAAGGCAATTCGGACTGCATTATAATGCGCACGATATGCGCAAGGGCGGTGAAGAAATCATAAAGGACCTGGAAAACCAAAAGATCACGCCATTTTATAGGAAGAGCTAAAAAG
>Ga0099364_10000975_pt1 | contig 48247 bp, 41 predicted proteins | sample TergutTh196P3_FD_73070 | JGI IMG/M metagenome (GOLD analysis project Ga0099364, IMG submission 73070) | Microcerotermes parvus P3 segment gut microbial communities from Pointe-Noire, Republic of the Congo - Th196 P3 | ecosystem: Host-associated > Arthropoda: Insects > Digestive system > Gut ...
TCAGGGATAACCTTGCCAGATTCAACAGGAAGAGTAAGAGGTACAGCAAAAGCCTTGAGGCGTTGAACGATACCCTCCTACTGTTCTTTCATCAAAAACAGTACAAAACAATCAATATAAAGTGAGCAATGCCTTTATAAAAGGGGGTGGCGCGAAGCGCCGGGGGTTTGCTTTCAGTCTGTTAGATTGACAGGTTGATAGATTGGAGTGAGCGCCGTTCTCCCCCTCTCCCGCGCCCGCGCCCTCTCCCTCTCCCGCGCCCAATCACACGTCATTCCCGCGAAGGCGGGAATCCAGCGCTGCATCAAAATCTGTGACTGTGTTCAGTATGACGCGAAGCGGGAATGTTACTCCTCTTGCTTCTCCGCATGGAAATGTCGTTCCTGTTCTGGAAATCTTCCGTAACCACCAACACCATACTGGATTCCCGCCTTCGCGGGAATGACTAGTAGGTTATCACCTGTGCGAAATAGCGACCGCGCCGTGTAGGGGTTAAAAATTTTTAACCCTTACCCCTCTAATGGGAGAGATTGCGAGGGAGAGGGAACAATGCGAGGTGGGTATTTCTACCCTCTCCCGCTTGTTCCGCTGGCAGCGTAGCCAAAGACCGGGAGTGTGCGCGTAAAATGCGCTCACTCGAACCGAAACCGCTCCAGTCATTCGCATAGGCGGGAATATGAATGTGTGTACAACCGTTCTAATACGGCTGTACCTGCAAGCCGCCTCGTCCTGTTCCAAGGCCGCCTTCCACATTCTGCATCCTGTAATTGCGTACAGACCTGATGATGTTGTTGAAGGAGTCAGTAAGCGCGGCCACGATCACTTTTCCTTCGGCAGTGTTGGAATATCCGCCAAGCGAGCCTCCGGCGCTGCTGCCGAAAATTGACCCCAATGCGCCAAAGTCGGCATTGCGGGCGCTGCCTTCGGCAACCGCCAGTTGCACGCCGGAACGATTGTCAATCAACGTCAGGAGCGAGCTGGCATCCCTGAAATTGACGTTGCCCGCCAGACCGACAAATACCCTGCTCTTGTCGCCAAACAGTCCGCCGATGGTTCCTGCCAGACCGCCAGCATTATTGCTGCTGAAAGTAATCGAAGGACTTAGCGAATAATCCGCAGACACCAATTGCCCCTTGCCGAAGTCTGAGCCTTGGCGCAGTTCGCCGGATTGGGCAAGCCCGCGTTCCTGCATCATGTTGTCCATAGCGCGACCGCGCTCAACCACCACAAAACAGTTGGATTGCTGCGCCAGCAACCGAAGCACAGGCGCGGTCGAACCGAGCTTGTATTCGTTGAGGGTTCGATACCAAGGGGCGTTGACATCTTCGGCAAGAGCCACGGTTCCAAGCGGCTTGTCGCATCTTTCAAGCGCGGGGCTTACGCCTTCCGCATGAGCGCCTGCCGCCGATCCGGTCGCCGTCGTCTTCGCTCCCGACGACCCCATTTGCATACTTGAGCAGCCTGTCGCCATAAGGATCAATAGCAGCAGAAGTTTTGTTTTGAAAGGCAGATTCACGATACGCTCCTTATAAAAATGCTTTTGACAAGTTGGACGACAAGACAGAATCTATAGTTTTCCCGATCGTTTGTCAATCTGTCGACTGTCATGTTTTGAGTCACCCCAACCTGAAGTTTGGGGCTTCCTGACCACAGATTAGGGGAGCATCAATCTCCATAACCAACTGTCTCGCTCGCCCCGCCATAAATTGCAGGCTTCTTCGATACGCAGTCAATTTCCCCGCGAAAACAGCTTGTCCAGTTCAGGCATGGAAATGGGCGTCCAGGTAGGGCGTCCGTGGTTGCATTGACCGCTGCGTTCGGTGACTTCCATCTGGCGCAAAAGGGCGTTCATTTCCGGTATCGTAAGAATGCGATTTGCGCGAACAGAGCCGTGGCAGGCCATGGTCGCCAGAATTTTGTCACGATGCGCGGCAACGAGGGAAGACGCGCCGTGGTTTTCCAGTTCAGCAAGGATTGCGCGGGTAAGCGCGACGAGATCGCAATTTTTGACAAAAACAGGCGCGCCGCGTAACAAAATCTCTTCCGGGCCGCTTTGACTGACGGAAAACCCAAGTTCGGAAAGGGTCTTTTCCTGCGCCAGGGCAGTGGCAATTTCCGTCTCGCTTGCCCGAAATACCGCAGGAACAAGGAGCGACTGCATACTTATCGCGCGTTGGTCAAGGGCGTTTTTCAGCGTCTCGTAGAGGATACGCTCATGCGCGGCGTGCATGTCGACAAGCACCAGACCGGCGGCATTCTGGGCAAGAATGTAAATGCCATGCAATTGCGCCAGAGCATAGCCCAGAGGCGGCAAATCCCCTGTATCCGCCGCTGCGTCTTCCGTCGACGCGGCGGCTTGATGCGCGTCCCGCACAAACTCGAAATAGGCTTCATTGTCCCGAATAGCGAGCTTTGCCTGTTCCGGCTTTTGATAACCGCTCCGAAAGCCGGATGCGGCAGGAGCGAAAGCCGCCCCGGAACTTCGCGTTCCCGCCTGATTACCGCCAGCCACGCCGCCGCTTATGCTTGATAGATTGTATGAACCAACCTCCGTTTCCGGCATGGGCGAAGCAAGCGCGCGCTCAAGGGCGCGAAAGACAAAATTATGCACCGCGCTGGCTTCCCTGAAACGCACTTCCGTTTTGGCGGGATGCACATTGACATCAATGGTGGTGGGATCAATGGTGAGAAAAAGGCAGAGCAAAGGCTGACGGCTGCCATGCAGCACGTCACGATATGCTTCCCGAATGGCGTGGGCAAGCACCTTGTCACGCACGAAACGTCCATTGACAAAGGTATATTGTCGTTCCCTGTTGGGTGCGCTGACCGGGGCGTGGATCGGGTCAATGATTAGGCCGGAAATGCCGATATTGGCGGATTCCACCGAAACCGTCCGCGCATGGCTCGCAAACTCCGCGCCCAGAATGGCGGAAATACGCTCTGACGAACTGCCTTCCGGCAATTTCAGAATAGAGCGTCCGTTGTGGAACAGGCTGAAAGCCACATCTGAACGCGCAAGCGCGATGCGCTTCAGGGTTTCCGAGCAATGACCGAACTCAGTGGCTTCCGATTTCAGGAATTTGCGCCGCGCCGGCGTGTTGTGGTAAAGCTCGCGCATTTCCGCTACTGTCCCACTCGTTAGCGCCGCCGGTTCAGGTTCGCCGGATTCATGGGCGGACATTCGCCAGGCGTGGGATGCGCCCTTGGCGCGACTGGTGAGAGAAAAGCGCGAGACGGAAGCTATAGCGGCCAGAGCTTCTCCGCGAAACCCCATGCTGACAACCCCTTCCAGATCGGTCAGGGTGCGAATCTTGGATGTCGCGTGTCGGGTAAGCGCCAGCGCCAGATCGTCCCGTTCAATGCCGCAACCGTCGTCGCTCACGCGAATCAGGCGCACGCCGCCCTCTTCCAGACGCGCTTCAATGGTTTTCGCGCCCGAATCAAGGCTGTTTTCGAGCAGCTCCTTCAATACGGAAGCAGGCCGCTCCACGACCTCGCCCGCCGCGATCTGGCTGATTAGCAGATCGGGGAGCGGCGCGATACGGGATAAGGATGGTTGGGTAGACATACCCGTATTTTAATCCAAAGCCTGAAAAACCACAGTTTTGAGTCACCCCGGCCTAAAGGCCGGGGATTCCTCGATACAGGTTAGAGAGTCTCAATGCTCCATAAAACAACTGCCTCGCTCACCTCGCCATAAATAGCGTGGATTGCGCTCGACGCGTGTTCATCTTCAGCCTGAAATCCGGTATCATTATGGCTTTTGCGCCGTGTCTTACGGTTACGGAGGCTGGTCATGGCAGTTTCACAAATCAGCGTTTTTCTGGAAAACAAGCCTGGGCATTTGTTGCATATACTCAACATTTTTGAGACTTCAGAGATCAATGTGCGCGGATTTTCGATGTCCGATACCGGCGATTACGGGATTGTGCGCTTCGTTCTGGACAAGCCCAAAATGGCTCTGGACGTGCTGCGCGCAAACAGTTGCGCCGCGACGGAATCGGACGTGCTCTGCATACGGCTCCCCGACAGGCTGGGCGAACTGGCAAAGGTCATACGCATTTTCGCGGCGGCGGACATCAACGTGATCTATAGCTATACCCTGGTATCAAACATAATCGCCATTCATACAAACAACCCAGCCGTCGCAGAGGCAAGCCTGAAAGAGAGCTTGATAGATGTTGTCTCGCAGGACGAAATCTCTGCCGGCGCCTGACCGGCGAAATTCCCATGCCGCATAGAAATTGCTTTAACCCTGCCGTTGAAACCGCGCCGCGCGAACATATCCGCTCGCTTCAACTCGAAAAACTGCAAAAACAGGCCGCCTGGGTCTATGACCGGATACCCTGGTATCGGGAGCGTTTTCTGGAACTCGGCGTCAAGCCGGAGGATATTCGCGCCCTTGAAGACATCCGGCATCTCCCTTTCACCGACAAGCATATCTTGCGCGATACATACCCCTTCGGTCTTTGCGCCGTTCCGCTTGACGAGGTGGTGCGGCTGCATTCGTCTTCGGGTACGACCGGAAAACCAATAGTTATCGGGTATAGCAAGCGCGATCTGGATGTCTGGAGCGATTGCGTAGCGCGCCTTGTTGTCATGGCGGGCGTCACCCCTGCCGACCGGGTGCAGATGGCATTCGGTTACGGCATGTTCACCGGCGGATTTGGCCTGCATTACGGTTGCGAAAAACTGGGCTGCATGATGATTCCCGCAGGCTCCGGAAATACCGAGCGGCATTTGATGATGATCGAGGACTATCAGACTACCGTCCTGATTTCCACGCCTTCCTACGCGCTGCACATATGCGAGGCCGGGGAGAAAATGGGGTTTGACTGGTCAGCCAAAAGCCTGAAAATCGGGCTGTTCGGGGGCGAGCCTTGCACGCCCGGCATGAAACGTGAGATCGAGAGCCGGATGCGTATCGTCTGTACCGATAATTACGGACTGACCGAAATCAATGGCCCTGGCGTCGCCGGAGAATGTTTAAGTTCGCGTGAACACCAACACATTGCGGAAGACCATTTTTTATGGGAAGTCCTTGACCCGATAACTGATAGGCCGTGCCCGGAAGGAGTCGAGGGCGAACTGGTGCTGACCATGCTGGATAAAGAGGCTTTTCCGATGCTGCGCTATCGGACGCATGACTTGACACGGGTGACGACCGAACCATGCGCTTGCGGGCGCACTCATGCCAGAATGAGCAAGGTGCGCGCTCGTACCGATGACATGCTCATCGTTCGCGGAACCAATATCTTCCCCAGACAGGTGGAAGACGTGCTTTCCGGCATCCACGGCGTAACCCCGCATTACCGTATTGTCCTGGATAACGAAACCGGCATGGATCGGATAACGGTCATGGTGGAATTGCAGCCGGAATCATTCAGCGATTCTTTCGAGCAGATGAATCATTTCAAGCGTCACATAGTGGATCGTCTGCGGCATTCGCTCATGATTACCCCGGTGGTGAAGCTGGTCGAGCCGGGCAGTATCGAGCGCGCAATCGGCAAGAGCAAGCGTGTCGAAGACCTGCGAGTGAAGGAGTGAAGAAGTGATCGCGCGGCGGTGTCTGATCCTGCTGTTTCTTTTGCTGCCGGTTGCCAAGGCAGAGGATTCGGCTTTACCGCGTGTACACCTTTCCCTTGGGTTTTACATTATTGAGGCGGAAGTTGCCGCGACGCCGGAAGCGAGGATGCAGGGGCTGATGGGGAGAAAAAGCCTGAATGAACATAACGGGATGCTGTTTGTTTTCCCTGAAGTCCTGCGACATTGCATGTGGATGAAAAATACGCTGATTCCGCTCTCGGTGGCTTTTCTGGACGAGGCCGGGCACATCATCAATATCCGTGAAATGGAACCGCTCTCCGAGGAGAGCCATTGCGCCGACGCGCCCGCCCGCTTCGCGCTGGAAATGGGCAAGGGCTGGTTTGGTAAAAAAGGCTTCAAAGCGGGCGATTCAGTCCGCTTTCCGCAAGGCATGGGACGCATACCCGGGAAATAACGACTTGCCCGCAATTTATGGCTCTTTCCGTTAATAAGGCGCCGGTCATTCCCGCGAAGGCGGGAATCCAGTACAACGCTGAAAGCTACGGCAGATTTCCAGAACAGGAGCGTCATTTCCATACTGAAACGACAAAGGAACGGAAAGGTTTTGCTGGATTCCCGCCTTCGCGGGAATGACGATTGATTGGACGTGGGAGCAAAGCGCGCCATCTGACAGTAACATTATTTGCGGAAATCACTATAATAACGGGAATGGCTATAACAGCTTGCCCGCAATTTACATAAGCCTCAGTTCTGTTATTGCCTGGGGCGTTTCATTCGGTAACGGTCTCATTCATTTATGCGGGGGCGGGGCGGGAGGGCGACCCGTTAAATTTGGTTCGCGCGCCAGGAGCTGGCGCAGCATTCTCATATCCGGCAGACCCAAAGCAGCTGATAGCGCATCGTCAATTTCGGCGCGCGCGGGATCAGTATCGAGCCTGGCAAGGGCTTGCATCTCCCGCGTGCAAAGCGTATCAAAGGCTTCGGCCAATTGCGCGAGCGTCTCCGTCGGCAGATTGCGTACATCAAGCACGGGCATTGCCGCCCATTGCGGTTTTTTGATCTTCATCCATGCGCCCTCTGTGGTGACCCGTCGCGCCAGCATCATCAACAGCGCCGGAGTGCTGTTGAGCCATAACAGAAGCGCCTTTTCCTGTTCTGCCGATAGTTCAGCCTTGAAAGCCCACCATGTATTGCCTAAAACAGCTTCTTCAAGAGATATGGCAATGACACGATGGGTTGTTGTCCTGACTCGTTCAACTATCAAGATACGTCCGGCGCTGCCTGCAACCTGCGCGGCGTTTTTCAACGGGCGGCCTTTGGCCGGAACTGTCCTTGGGATCAGCCATGAATTAGGCTTCTGGCGGATGCTTGTTACAGTCTTTGCCTTATGGTTCCAGAAAGCAAGGTAAGGCGACCAGTCGGTTCTTGAGACTGTATACGCATCATGAATATCTCGCTGATCATAGCCAAGCGTTCCCATGTTGCTTAACGCACATAGTGGCAGATCAACAGGCATCTTTCCCGGCACTTCCAGTTTTCCTGCCGCAAGCGCCTCTGCCGCTTTCAAGGTCGGAGCTTGCGCGAATTGCACCCCAATCCATTGCGCTTCGCCTTCCGCAGGCGGCATTTGCACGATCTCCGCAAGTTTTGCCCCGCCCGCGCCGTGAATCGAGGCGGCTCCCGCGCCATTCAAGCCGACGGCAATTCGTTCGCGCACACGATCCGCCACATCCAGAGCCTCATAAATCGTGCGCGGGTTGTGCCAGAGATTCACAAAAACAGTATTGCCCGCCGCTTCATCGCGTTCGCGCTTTCTGGCAATGAACATCAATTCGGAAAGATCTGTGTTCTCGGAAAAGTTCGGCTTGTCGGCATCATGGCTGACAATGACCATCTCAAGGTGATACCTGTCAGCGATTAGCTTGCGGCTCGCCCCCCACGCTTCGCCCGTCGCCAGAGCCGCAGGAAGAATAAAGGCCAGACGCCCGCCTTCGCGCAAATGCTTGTCGGCTACCGCCACAAACACACTGCCCAAGCCCGCCGTGATCGAGGCGGGCAGGTTCGCGGCCTGTGTTTTCAACTCGCTTTGCAACTTCGCGCGCTCATCCTCGGAAAGACTGCCGAACAACAGATTGCCGCCAACCGAGCGGACAAACGGGGGATTCATCGTGCACAAATCAAGCGGCGGAATTTCGGCAATGGTGAAATACTCCTTGGCAATGCTCGTTCGCTTTGTTTCCATCTGGCTGTTGTCCAGAGACAACTGGGTCGGAACCTCGTAATGATTGATGAAATCCAGACTGCCAAGGCGCTTGCTGGAGCCATCCACACCCATAGGCATGATATAAAGATTCATCTTGCGATAGGTCACGCTCGGCGCCAACATGCCAAGCGTAGACGCGGTCAGATGAACAGCGGACGGAAGCACATCGTAACCCCACAAAACATTTTCCATGAGCGTCTCATGCACATGCTTCAGGTCAACCCCCGACAACCTGCGTCCGGTCTTGACCCTTGAGACGACGAATTGATCGGTAATCGCCTGCGCCGCCGCCATCAGCAAGGTTCCGGTTCCGCAGGCCAGATCGGAGACAACAAATTCCGCAAGACTCTTTGGCGAACCGAAGTCTCGTCCCTGCCAATCAAGGGAAAATGCGAGTTTCAAAAGCAGGGTAGCGGATGATGTGGCCGTATAGTACGTGCCAAGATACTTGGCGTGATACAACAGCCAGTGATAAATCCGCCCCATCAGGTCATGCCGGAGCGCGGACTGGTTGGCGCAAATTGACTTCGCCTCCGCCATCAGCCAGCGAACAGAGGCAATGGCAGACGGGCTGACCGGAAGCTCGGCAAGAATGGACTCGCCAAGCTGAAAAATCGGAATGTAATTTATGCGCTTCCATATCCAGCGCCAATGATCGCGGAGTAGCTCAATCGGATCGTCTTCCCGATCAAACGCCCGCAAGGTTTCGACGCGGGCATCGCCCTCCGATGAAGCCAGTTGTTCCTGAAAAATCATCGCGTTGGCCAGCACCAGAGACGCGACTTTGGTAGCGGTCATCCGGCGAGCTTCTTTCTCATCGGATGTTTCGCCGCGCCTGGCGGGCATACCCAGAAGTTCCGACAGACGATCACAGACCGCCGCTTGTCCCGCCCACAGTGCGGCGATGTTTTCGATTCGTTCCGATAGCCTGCGCGCGGAAGCAGCGACAATATCATCACGAGCGAGGGCTTCATGAACACGACGAAGCGCAGACAGAATTTCGGCGGGAGAAGACTCTGCCCATTCGGTTTGCCCTGTTTCGGACACGATCACAAAACGAAGGCTTGACGCGGCAAGCGTCTTTCCCAGCGTTTTTGTCGAAGCAGTACGGAGAGCCTTGGGATAAACAAGCGCGACGGCGACATGACACATTCCGGTATCAATGCGCCTTATGGCATCTTCCAGAACAACGGTATCGGCATCCGGCGCGTCGGCGAATTTGCCCTCGATGACGACCCGCAATCCGCCCAACGTAAACAGCACGTCCGGACGCGCATGACCTGAATGGTGAATGGTCTCCGCCTCGGCATTGACACCATGACGGGTAAGCAAAATCGCCAGATGAGTATTGATTACTTCTTCCCGATGCCGCTGTTTCATGATGAATCGCCTTCCGCGTATATGCAAAATCAGTGCAGTATCTGGGAGATCGCGTCGTTTTGCTCCGGCATTTCCGCATGAACAAGGTCGCCTTCAACGGTCGGGAACAAAGGCAAGCCGCAATCGTCGCAAAACTCCATCGGCATTCTGTGATCAAGCATCACGATGTCCTTCAAACCGCAGTCGCGCAAAACAGTCTCGATTTGCGGCATGATTTCCGAACGCTCGTCCTCCGCGCCCAAAAGCGCCCAGACAACGCCATGAAAAACGTGGTTATCCCGATCACGCGGCGCAAAGCCGATCCGGTATTCCTCCAGCCGTTGATCGTAGCAAGGCGCTACCACGGCGCGTAATTCTTCCGGCATCAGACCAAGCATCGTTTGCAGAAAAGCGACGGATGCCCTGGTCGCATAGGCGCGGGAATCCAGATCGGCATTGCGACATGCAAAATGATAGGCATTGGGCAGCAATAATTGATAGGCGCAACCTGTCAGGAGCGGCGCAAGATTGGGACTGCCCTGCTTTTCCCAGGCCGATAGCGAGGTGTTCCGATTGCCGTCCGGCTCGTTCCAGCGAAAAATAGGCGCGCCGCGCGGCACAACAGCCACGCCAAGAAGATAGCGGACATCGGAAAGAAAATGATTGGTCTCCGGCAGTCGCCCGCCGTCAAGATGAAAATTTCTCCCTTCCGCCACCGCGCTTACCAGCGATTGCAACAGCCTCCAGGTATCGCAGTAACTCCTGGGCAGTTGGTCGGGACTGAACAGATAATCCACAAGCGCCAAATTGGCGTCCGCCGCAAATACGTGCGCGCCAAGTTGCGTCTTGATGGGAACCAGACTCGCAGCCCCGATGGAACCGGATGGAATCGCGTAACGCGACCAGGCAAGGATAGGGACGGCAAAAAGCTGCGCGTCGTAAAACTTGCCGCCTGTTTCCAGAACGCAGGACTCCGCCTCGGTCTCCACGACATCCACCAGTTCGTCAGAGGCCGCCGGAGAGGATTCATGCAGGCGATCCATAGCCGCGTTCAGGTCGTCCTCCGCGCCGTCCTGAATCAACAACCGAATGCGCGTCGCCAGACGCGATTCCCAAAACATATCTTCCAGACGACAGCCGGATTCGGAAAGGCCAACGGCTAACCGTTGCAACTCCGCCGCGTCCCTGGAAAGCCGCTCGCGCGCGCCAAAACGGGGGCGTTTCATGCACATACCCTTCAAATTCATCAACCTATATATTGTAGCAAAGCTGTCAAATGGCTGTAACGCGCCGTTCAGGAATCCAGGCATCAGGTATCCGGCAGGGTTTAGTCTGCCCCAATGTCGCGGCGGTTGTTGCGGTTCGCGTTATGCCATTTATAGTTGCTTACCGCAAATAATTTGCGGTAAGCAACTATAATTGCAAATATTGCTCTGGCGTATGGCAAAATTGCGCCGTTTTGATATAAGATAGCTTTTTCTTACCCACTCATCGAAGAAACCATGAGCAACGAAAACATTGTCCACGTCGCCAGTTCCGAAGAATTTGCCGCCGAAGTCCTGAATTCAGACATCCCGGTACTGGTCGACTTCTGGGCTGAATGGTGCGGCCCCTGCAACATGATGATGCCGACTCTGGACATGATAGCCGACGATTTTGTCGGCAAGATCAAGGTCGTCAAGATTGACATTGACAAGGTTGACGCCGACAAAGAGCAGAAACTTACCGCCCTCTACCACATCCGCAGCATCCCGACCCTGATACTGTTCAAGAACGGAAATGTGGAAGAAACCCAAATCGGAGCGAAGAACAAGTCACAGATTGTTTCCATGATTGACAATCATCTGTAAACCCCCTATCCTTTCACGTGCCGAAGCGGGTTTATCTCCGTTTCGGCGGTCTTTCCCATCTCCCCTCCCTATGCTGACGTAATACGCAGCTTCCCTTAATTCATTCTCTTTTCTCCATTTCCTGCCCAAAATGCACATCTCCGAACTCAAGTCCCTCCACGTCAGCCAACTGGTTGAAATGGCAACCGGCCTTAACATTGACGCTGCCAACCGTCAGAGAAAACACGAACTGATCTTCTCCATTCTCCGCTCCCAGGCCAGACGGGGCGAGCCTATCTACGGCGACGGAACCTTGGAAATTCTCTCCGACGGCTTTGGATTCCTGCGCTCGCCGGATACTTCCTATCAGGCCAATACCGACGATATTTACGTCTCGCCTTCGCAAATCCGTCGTTTCAATCTGCGTACCGGAGACACTATCGAGGGCGAGATTCGCACCCCCAAGGACGGAGAACGCTATTCCTCGCTCACCAAGCTCGAAAAAATCAACGACGCGCCACCTGAAGCCACCAAAAACAAGTTGATGTTCGAGAACCTGACGCCGTTTCATCCTACGCGGCATCTGTTTCTGGAAAGGGATATTCGCGCCGAGGAGAACATCACCAGCCGGGTCATTGACATGATCGCGCCTATCGGCGCGGGACAGCGGGGGCTATTGGTAGCCCCGCCCAAATCCGGCAAGACCGTGATGTTGCAGCACATCGCCCTCTCGCTTACCGCCAATCACCCGGAAGCGATACTGATTGTGCTCCTGATTGACGAACGCCCGGAAGAAGTCACGGAAATGACCCGTACCGTGCGCGGCGAAGTCGTAGCCTCCACCTTCGACGAACCTGCCACCCGCCATGTTCAGGTTGCGGAAATGGTGATCGAAAAAGCCAGGCGTCTTGTGGAAATGAAAAAGGACGTTATCATTCTTCTTGATTCAATCACCCGGCTCGCGCGCGCTTACAACACGGTGCAACCCGCGTCCGGCAAGGTTTTGACCGGCGGCGTGGACGCCAACGCCCTGCAAAAGCCCAAACGCTTTTTCGGCGCGGCGCGTAACATCGAAGAAGGCGGATCATTGACCATCATCGCTACCGCCCTTATCGAAACAGGCTCCCGCATGGACGATGTGATTTACGAGGAGTTCAAGGGAACCGGCAACATGGAAATTCACCTTGACAGGCGCATGGCGGAAAAACGCATTTATCCGGCAATCAATGTCAACCGCTCAGGAACCCGTCGGGAAGAACTGCTCCTGAAGCCGGACGTATTGCAAAAAATGTGGGTTTTAAGGAAACTCCTCTACCCGATGGACGATCTGGAAGCGGTGGAATTTCTGCTCGGCAAGATTCGTGATACCAAAAACAACGGCGAATTCTTTGATGCCATGCGACGAGGCTGAACTGGCATATGGTAATGCTCGTAATTAAAAATTACGCACTACTATCTACAAACCCCCGCCGCTTTGCGGCACCCCCTTTGTAAAGGGGGCAAAGCGGGGGGCTTGGCGGAAAAAAGGTGTGCGTACTTGAATCGAAAATGCTCTAAACTGGCATAAGTGACAACATGAAGGAAACCATGAAACCGGCGCTCATCTGCCCTGCGGGCAGCCTGCCCGCGCTCAAAAACGCGATCGAAGGCGGCGCGGACGCGGTTTATACCGGCTTCAAGAACAGAACCAACGCGCGTAACTTTGCCGGCCTCAATTTCTCCGATCAGGCGCTGGTCGACGGTATTGCCTACACCCGCGCAAAACAGCGGGAAATTCTGATTGCCATAAATACCTATCCCCAGCCGGAACAGGTCGAGGAATGGCGATATGCGGTTGATGCCGCCGCCGCTCTGGGCGTGGACGCGGTCATTCTTGCCGATGTCGGGCTGCTTGCCTACGCCCGCGAGCGTCATCCCGATCTCAACTTGCATCTATCCGTGCAAGGTTCGGCCACAAATTACGAAGCTATCAATTTCTGCCAGCGCGAGTTCGGCATCCGCCGCGTTGTCCTGCCGCGCGTGCTTACTCTGGAGCAGGTCGGGCATCTCATTCAGAACACCGATGTCGAAGTCGAGGTTTTCGGCTTCGGCAGTCTTTGCGTCATGAATGAGGGGCGTTGCTGGCTTTCTTCCTACGCCACCGGCGAATCTCCCAATACTGTCGGCGCGTGCTCGCCCGCCAAGTTCGTGCGTTGGGAAAAACGGCGGGAACGCGCGGGAGAACCTCCGGGCGAGCATATGGACGCCCGCTTGAACGGCGTCCTGATTGACTCCTTCGCCCCTTCCGAACCGGCGGGCTACCCTGCCCTCTGCAAGGGGCGTTTCGAGGTGCGCGGCGACACCTATTACGCGCTGGAAGAGCCGACCAGTCTAAACGTGCTGGAAATCCTGCCGCAGCTTGTCAAAATGGGGATTGCCGCCATCAAGATCGAGGGGCGTCAACGTAGTCCCGCCTATGTCGCGCAGGTGACACGCGCCATGCGCGCCGCCCTTGACCACGCCATTGCTTCAGTCGCAAAGGGCGGCGAGTACAAGGTCGAGCCGAGTTGGCGGGCGGAACTCTCCCGCATTGCGGAAGGCCATCAGGCCACACTGGGCGCATACAGCCGCCCGTGGCGTTAGAGCGTACATTATGGACTCCAGCAATGCGCCAATCTATCGGTCATTCATGCACAGGCAGCAATTCCTCCGTCATTCCCGCATACCTGTCCCCGCCTTCGCGGGGACAGGTATGCGGGAATGACGAATAATTTGGCGTGGGAGCAAGGTTCTTCCTCTCCCGCGCATTATGCGAAAAAGTACAATTATTTACGGGAATGCCTATACATGAACAAATTACTATAAAATGCCTCCTGTAAGAATACTGCCGTCTGCAAGAACACTCACCCACAAGGCGAAAATCCATGAGTACCTCAACCGCATTGCATCTTCCGAAAATCTGCTTGGGCCCGCTTCTCTGGTTCTGGTCGAGGGAAAAAACGATGGAATTTTACGAGGCGATGGCTCTTCATCCCGCGCTTGACACCATCTATCTTGGCGAAAGCGTTTGCTCCCGTCGCCAACAAATGCGTCATGGCGATTGGCTTGAGCTTATGCGTAATACTATCCAGCGCGGCAAGAAAGTCGTTCTTTCCGCGCAAGCCCTGCTGGAATCCGAAAACGACCTGAAGGCGTTACGCCGCCTGATGGATGAAGGCCAGGTATGCATGGAAGTAAACGATCTGGGCGCGGTCGCCATTGCGGAATCGCGTGAATTGCCATTTGTTTGCGGGCCGCACCTCAACATCTATAACGAATCATCCTTGAACTGGTTCGCCAGAAAGGGCGCGATTGCCTGGATGCCGCCGATGGAAGCCTCGAAAAACATGATTTTCTCCCTGCATCGCAGCCGTCCCAAGGGACTTGAAACAGAGGTGTTTGTCTTCGGCAAGCTGCCGCTTGCTTTTTCCGCCCGCTGCTTTACCGCCCGCCATTACGACCTCAACAAGGATAATTGCGAATTTCGCTGCATGGAACATCCGTCAGGATTGCTGGTCAAAACCCGCGAAGGCCAGCCGTTCCTGACCATTAACGGCATTCAGACCATGTCCGCCCAGACCATGAATCTGCTCTCCCAGATGCCGGAATTGACGCATACCGGCATTGAGCGCATCCGCATATCGCCGCAGGCAACAGACATGGATGCTATCCTTTCCGCCTTTGCCGCCGCCCGCCATGCCCAGCCCGCTCCGCTTGATTCCGTAGCCGACGAAGCCGGATTCTGCGACGGCTACTGGTTCGGCGACCCCGGCATCGAATGGAAACAGGCAAAAGAAGCCATGCAGGAGTGAAACGCGCCTTGATTTCCTGGCGTGTGTGGTTATGATTGAACACCATGAATACGCAATCCGTACCGTTGCCACTTGAACTAACATTCGACAACGTGCTAACTGAGCATCTTGCCGCTGACCGCCTATACTACCGTTCCACGCTCTTCTGGAAACTCGATAAAATTGTTGGCGCTTTACTCTTTGTAATAGGCATTTACCTGATTTACACCGTCGGGCTCGTTTGGTGGAGTCTCATATGGATTCCATTAGGATTACTTGAGGCATTCAGTCTACTGTCGCTTCGCCCTATTCAGGTCAGGATATGGTTCAAGCGCAATCCACAATTAAGTGGAACTTACCACCTAAGCATTGGCGAATCAGGCATTTACTTTCGAACGACATCCATTGACTCTCACGTCAAGTGGGATATTTACAGTCGGTTCATGGAAAACGAAGCGCTTTACCTACTAATCTTCGGTCATCGTATGTGTACTGTCATTCCAAAGCGGGCGTTTCGTACTACTGCTGACCTCGAAACCTTCAAGAGCTTGGTAAGCCGCAATATTGGCGTTAAAGCCCGGTAGGCTTGAGTTCGCTCTGCTCACTCTACAGAATCATGACCGTTTATGTCAATGAACTCCTTTCATGCCAGAAAGCCGCGTTCGGCAGCCGCTCCAAAAAGCGCGCGCGCGGCGGAAGAAAGCCCCTTGCCTCGTGCGGATGTGTCGCTCGTCAGACAAGGGCTTGCCGCTTCCCGCGCGGAAGCGGAGCGTTTGATAAACGCCGGACGGGTAAGTTCTGCGGGAAGGGTCGTCACAAAACCGGCGCAAAAATTCCCTGCCGACGCAGAGTTCGTAATCGCGGATTCTTCCGATAATCGCTACGTCTCACGCGGGGGATTGAAACTGGCGGGCGCGTTGGCTAAAAGCGGTCTTGCCGTCGCCGGGCGGATTTGCCTTGATGTCGGCCAATCCACGGGCGGATTTACCGATTGTCTGCTGCAGGCGGGCGCGGCACGAGTCGTCGGTGTGGATGTAGGTCATGGACAATTGCACCAAAGCCTGAAAGCCGATTCGCGCATAACCTCTTTTGAAGGCGTAAACGCCCGGACGCTTGCCAATGCAGACCTGGGGGAGGCAATGAATGCCAAAGGGTTTGACCTGATCGTAGCCGATGTCAGTTTTATTTCATTGACCCTGATTATGCCCCGCCTGCCCGCCCTCCTCCATGCGGACGGCGATATGCTGTTACTCGTCAAACCCCAGTTTGAAGTCGGGCCTTTCGGCATCGGAAAAGGCGGAATTGTCACTACCCCTTCCCTTTATGCCGAAGTAGAGCGTAAACTACGCGCTTCTGCTACTGCCTCTCGCCTTACAGTTCTCGATTGGTTCGAGAGTCCAATCACGGGGAGCGACGGCAACCGCGAGTTTTTTATCTGGACAGCCCATGAGCATTGAACTTTCCGTTGAATTTTTTCCGCCGCAGACGACCGAAGGCATTGCCAAACTGAAGGTTGAGCGCGCAAAACTCGCGGCCTTGAAACCGGATTTTTTTTCCGTCACCTATGGCGCGGGGGGTTCCACCCGCGAACATACATTTGCCGTCGTGAAAGAAATCGCGGCGGAAGGGTTTGACGCCGCGCCCCATCTTTCGTGTATCGGCTCCACCCGTGCCGGAATCAGGGAAATACTTGAGGAATTCAAAGCATCCGGCATAAACCGCATCGTGGCATTGCGCGGCGATTTGCCTTCCGGCATGGCCGAGGCGGGCGAATTGCGCTATGCCAACGAACTGGTGGAGTTTATCCGCGCGGAAACTGGGAATGTTTTTCAGATCATTGTCGCGGCTTATCCTGAATGGCATCCGCAGGCAAAGAGCACGGAAGCCGACTTGCAAAATTTCGTCCGCAAGACAAAGGCCGGGGCCAATGCGGCGATCACCCAGTATTTCTACAATGCCGACGCCTATTTTCATTTCGTGGAAAATGTCCGCGCCATGAAGGTGGAAATTCCCATCATTCCCGGCATTATGCCCATCGTGAATTTCTCCAGGCTCGCCCGTTTTTCGGATGCCTGCGGCGCGGACATTCCGCGCTGGATACGCAAGCAGTTCGAGAGCTACGGCGATGACGCCGAATCCATCCGCGCCTTCGGGTTGGATGTCGTCACCGGACTTTGTGAACGACTGCTGGCGGGTGGCGCGCCAGGTCTTCATTTTTACAGTATGAACATGGCAAAAGCAACCGTGGAAATATGTCAAAGACTTGGCCTTTGCGCCACACCTTGAAGTGGATACATTTTACGAACTATCTACCGGCGCTACGCGCCACACTCTCCCATAAATGGGAGATGGAACAATAGTAGACGGAGCAGGGGGTTCTCCCCTCTCCAGCTTGCGGGAGAGGGGTCGGGGGAGAGGGGATGCGGGTATTTCGCCTCTCCCGCACATCATTTGACCGTCGCTTTATTAACGGAAAGCTCTATATCTCCGCGCATTGCGCTCCGCCTGTTGCTGCCCGCAACCATTTCTATTTCATACAATCTGCATTCAAGCGCCCCGTTGAAAAGCGGCGTCTTGCGCCGGGGGGAGAGGCGCAGCAATTTCGGAAAATTCTGATCTGCTGTGAAAATCGCCGCCGTCCAGCCGGAAAAGCGGCGTTTCAGAACAGCCCCCATCGCCGGATAAAACTCCGCCAATGCGGCGCTCTCGCCCACCCGTTCGCCATAGGGCGGATTCGCCACCAGAATGCCCGGATTTTCAGAGGGCGGGTTAGCTTCCAGGAAATCGCCTGCCGCTACCTTGACTGCTCCTTCCAGTCCGGCATCCGCGAGATTTTTTCGGGTCGCCCGCACCGCTCGCGGATCAAGGTCGGATGCCCAGATGTCAAGAAAACCAACTTCTTTCACTCCGTTCAAGGCGGTACGGCGGATTTCCTGCCAGATTTCCGGCTGAAAGGTTTTCAGGCTTTCAAAGCCGAAGCGGACACGCTCCAGACCGGGAGCGCGATTCAGGGCAATACATGCGGCTTCGAGCGCGAATGTGCCGCTTCCGCACATGGGGTCAAACAACGGTATGCCGGGATGCCAGCCGGAAAGCCGTAAAATGCCCGCAGCAAGATTTTCCTTCAGGGGAGCTTCCACATTGGCATGACGCAAGCCGCGCTGCCAAAGGGGCGCGCCGGAAGTATCCAGATAAATCACGCAATCCCGCGCCGATAAATATATCTGAATACGAATGTCCGGCGCTTTGGTATCCACATCGGGACGCTGCCCTGTCACTTCACGAAAACGGTCGCAGACGGCATCCTTTACACGCAAGGTCACAAAATCAACGCTTTTGACCGGAGAACGGCTGGCGGTGGTCTGCGCCCGAAAAGTCGCCCCGACGGAAAAATAGTCTTCCCAGGGGATTGCCAACGCCTGCCGGTAAATATCGTCCTCGCCTTTTTCCTTCCGGTATGGCGCGCTTGAAAGCCGCCAGAGAATGCGGGTCGCCATCCGGGAATAAAGATTGGCGCGATAACAAACCGCCCAATCTCCGACAAATTCCGCGCCGCCGTGCACGTCACGGACAGACTTTGCCCCGGCTTCTGCCAGCTCGTCAGTCAGGAGTTTTTCCAGCCCGCGCGGACTGGTCGCAAAAAAATGTTCCATCGCAAACCTAAAAGGGTCTCAGCACCGCCAAAAATACCGCCGCAACCATGATGAAAGTGGGCAATTCGTTGAACCAGCGAAACCAGACATGTCCGCGCGGATTCCTGTCTTCCCTGAACTGCCGGATGATTACTCCGCAATAGAGGTTGTACAGGAGCAACATTATGGTCATGGCGGCTTTGAAATACAGCCACCAGCCCAACAGGCCAAAGTCAAGCCATATCCACAGGCCGAACACAATCGCCACCATGCCCAACGGACTCATGAAGCGAAAGAGTTTTTCCGCCATGCGCAGCAGGCGTTCCTTTTCCGCCGCGCTGTCTTTTGGAACCATTGCGAGGTTGACAAAAATGCGCGGCAGATAAAACAACCCCGCAAACCAGGAGATGATGAAAATAATATGCAGGGATTTGAGAGTTAAGTAATCCATGAAGACAGGTTTCCTTGCGGTCAATCAGAGCGGTTTGCGTAATTAAAAAATCACACGCTACTTACAAACACCGCCCTTGCGGGCACCCCCCTTTCAAAAGGGGGCTTGCGGTAAAGCTGCGTTGGGGTTAGCCCCATTTTGACATCGCCGCAAGTCAAAAGAGGTGGCGGCGAAGCCGTCGGAGGTTTGCCGGATAGCGATGAAGCCCTCGCGGAAAAACTGCCACTCGCTTTGATGCCAAAAACGCAATTATTTACGTGAATCACCAAGTAACGTAAAAGCCTATGGTACACCAGCCTCACAAAAACATCCATGCTATCGAGAGATAACGCGCCCCTTTGCCGATTGCCAGCGCCAGAGACGCTTTCCATACGGTATGCGAGAGAACGCCTGACGCTACGCAGAGCGCATCGCCAACTACCGGAACCCATGACAGAAGCAGCACCCAAACTCCATAGCGTTGCAGGAGTGGCGGTATCGGGCGCGTAACCTTGTGCGCGAAAAAACGACCGACCGCATACGAGGTCAGACCGCCCAAGGTATTCCCGATCGTGGCGACAATGACGGCGGCAATAGCCCATGTCGGCATGTAATACAAAAAGGCCAGCAACGTCAATTCGGAATGTCCAGGCAACAACGTCGCCGACAGAAACGCCGAACTGAACAGACCGAAAAGCGCCGTCCATTCAGTCATGTGCCGTTGTCTTGCCTATCCCTGCGAAGCTTGCTTCGTTTGGTCGTAATCCCGCCTCTGAATAGCGCGCGATATTCCTGGGAAGGCATGGCGTTCAAGGAACCTGGCCCTCGGTGGATTGTCATCGAATGTTCGGTCCCAACGCCTTTGTAAGCGCGTTCATCCGGGTGAACGTAAAGCGAAAATGTCAGTTCAGAATCGGAAACCGCCGTCCAGCGTTGTCTTTCGTCGTTTTCTTCGCTCACCGCAAAGATAACTTGTTCTTCCTCGCCAAAGAACAGGGGCAAACTGCTTGCGAACGGGACGACCAGAAACCAGACTATACAGCCTAAAAGAATGGCTATAAAGAACTTGGCATTGTGTTCGACGCGCCGCATATACAGCAAAGCCATAAAAATTGAGCCAAGACCGAATGTCCAATTGAAAACAGCTTCAAGTTGATTGTCCAGCAAATAAAGGGGTTCAGGCGCAAATCCCAGAAGCACGAGCAAAATTACCGCGCCAAGAGTGATATACGTCACATGTTTTACTTCTTTACCCAGATCATCATCCATTGTCAAAGCCGGGATTTTTTCCTTGCCGCCCAGGACAACAATGGGGCCTGCAAACTCTTCAATCGCTTCTTCAAGTGACAAAGAATGACCAATACCAGCAAAGACTTGGGGAAATCTTCCCTGACTTACAGTCAAAAGATATTGCTTGCCGGAGCGGTGTATAAAAACCAGTTTTCGCTCTATCAAGTTTGGCATTGTCTGCCCAAACAGCTTCGGCTCATGGATTTGCAGGCGTATCTGCGAAAGCTCATTCCACGCGCAATGGCGCGGCATCAAGCGCAAATATCCCCAACGATTTATACAGGTAATACCTTTCTGATTAATGGTGATCGCAGGGCGGAAAACAAAAAACAAAAGGCAAAACATTGTAATGATAAAGAGGTTGACAACCAGTAAAACAATTAGTTCTCTGTTTATTACATGGTCAACGAAACTAACAAAGAGCAGTATGCCGACAAAGAGCGTAGACACAGACGCCAACAAGATGTGTTTTTGAGTCCTGGACGTGACATCGAAGGCAAAACGATACTCGGCACTCCTTCTCCGCAGATCGTAGTTTGTTGCGCGTGTTTCTTGCTGGTTTTCCATGATTAAACTCCTTTATGATGAAAATCGCCATCCGGCAAAGCGTTATAAATGGAGCCGACGAATTGCTCTATCGCCCCTTCAAGCGACAAAGAATGACCAATGCCAACATATTTTATCCTGCCGAACATGGTCACAGGCAGAAAATATTGGCGGTCAAAACGGTCTACAAACAATATGTGCCGCTGCGTTCGCCCAAACATAATTTCCAGACGAATTTGCGTAAACTCGCCCCATATGCAAGTGCGAGGCAATCTCATAGCCAGCTTCCTGGTCATGATGAGCCTGTACCTTTCCCCAAGATTCGGAAAACCAGTACGAATTATGCCTCTCTGGTTAATGATAATGCCGGGCCGAAAAAAGTAAAACAGAACATTGAACAGAAAAAGGAATGTTACAGAGGCAAAAAATAAAGCAGGAATACTCTCCGTAAATTTTCCTTTACCAGAGGCCAAGCCAATTGCAATTACAATCAAACCCAATACCAGAACAAAAATCAATTCTGTTTGAAATACGGTCTTATCGTAAACAAAACGATACTCCGACAGCTTTTCCTGAAAGCCGCCGAAGTTATTTGCCCGCATTTCCCGCTGATTTGTCATGATTGTAGTCATTTCCGTAATTATAGTCATTCCCGCATTCCTGTTGGGGATAGCATGCGCGAAAGAACGGCTGCATCTGACAGTCGCGTTATTTACAGAAATCACTATAAACTCCTTTATGTTGAAAACAGTTTTTCAAAACAAATCGTTCTGGTCATGCCGTTTTTCTTCCCGCCCCGCCTTTTTGAACGTGACCGCGCCCTGGGCAAGGTCGGAATAAAGCGGACGCTTCGCGCCGGTCAGCAAATCATCTATCGTCAAAATCTGAATCTTCGGAAAAGACGCGCCGTGCGGATTGGTGTAATACCCGGCCTTGACCGCCTCTGTCTCCATCGGCTTGGACGGGGCGGATAGCGTCACGAACAGACCGATTTCCGCCCTTTCCCGCTCGATTACATGGGCAAAATCCCTGACCATCGCCACACTAACATTCTCTCCACCCTTCACGGATACCACAATTTTCTTGTAGCCCTTTAGTTCGTCCTGAAAATAAATCAGTCCGTCAATCCCGCCATCCGCCCCCTTTTTCTTTCCCTGATAGGGCTGCGCGTTCACCAGAGAGCATGCCCACCATTGAAATTGATACTTGTCGCGCCTTGCCAGGTCCCTTGCGCCTGCAATATCCCTGGGCGTACCATGAACGTCAAAGCCGATGCCGGGGAATGCGTCTTTCAGGCGCTTTTCAATAAGACTTACGGCAAGATGGGTAATATCAATGCCTATCCATTGACGACCAAGTTTTTGCGCCGCGTGAACAGTCGTGCCGCAACCGCAGAACGGATCAAGCACTACATCCCCCTCATTACTGGAAGCATTGATAATGCGCTCCAACAGGGCAAGCGGCTTTTGCGTGGGATAGCCAAGGTATTCGGAACCCATAGCCGACAAAATGTCATTCCAGTCATTCTGGAGAGGAACGCCGGACATTTCATCAAGATACCGTTTATAGCGCGGAACATTCCCTTCCCTTGTTTGAACGATGCGCCCTTCCGCGATCAATTCGTCCATTTTTTCCCTGGAATACCGCCAGTGACGTGTAACTCCCATTACCTCATACAAGGGATTGCCTTTGGCCGCTCCGCCGGGGCCGGTGAGATTGTCAAGCTGGTAACGTCGCCCGGTCTCCGGCTCTACATGACGGTACATCTTTTCGAGGTAATCATGGCCATAGCCGGTGTATAGCCAGTTCCAGCTCCATTTTGCCGACTTGGTATAAAAAAATATGGTATCCCGAACATTGCCGTATTGAGCGCGCCCCTGCTTTGCGTCATTGTGGGCGCCTGACCTTCGCCAACTGATCTCAGTTCTGAAATTGGCAATGCCAAAAACAGCATCCAGCACAATTTTCAGATAATGACTGGCGGTCGGATCACAATGCAGATAGAGACTTCCCGTCGGCTTCAGCACACGATAGAGTTCCAGCAGGCGATTCGCCATCATGGTCAGGTACGCCATCATGTCGTTCTCGCCCATAAAACGCCGCAATGCCTGTATCATTTCCGCCGCATGGGTATTGTCGCTCCTCACTATCTCGCCAAATTCACGCTCCGCCTGCCGCCCCCAATGCCAAGTGTCCTTGAAGGCGGTAATCTGCGCGTCGCTCCTTTCGTTTTTGGGCGACGCAAACAGAATGTTGTAATCTCGTGAACTGTTGAACGGCGGATCAAGATAAACCAGATCAACCGATTCATCTCGCATGGATTCGCGCAGCACGTCAAGATTGTCGCCAAAATAAAGGCTGTTTTGCCCTGGCTGGTCATGGTCGGTTTGAGATGTTGGGTTCATTATGCGCTTTCAATGGCGAGACAAAAGACGACTCCCTGTTGGGCGGTTAGAGAGATTTTAAAGTGGGAAAGGCGACAATTTAACTCTCCTGCTTGTGGCTTCGCCGCGAGTAGCATCAAAGCAAGTCTGGATTCCCGCCTACGCGGGAATGACGGACGGAAACGCAGGAGCGGCGGCGTAAAACGCGCCCATAGTGGGGAAAACGCGACCACGCATACAGCGTCATTCCCGCGTAGGCGGGAATCCAGATTGTTCCACTTAAACAAAAATGCTCTAATGCCTTGTGAGTGAGTCTTGACTATGCGATTCTACCCTAAACCGACACGCAAAGTGTGTTCCGGCTTACCTTTCCCGCTGCATCAACGCCGCGTAAAACCCGTCTGTGCCATGCATATGCGGGAAAAAGCGCCGTTCCTCAAGCAATGTCCAGCCGGAATGCGTCGCCTGGAACGCCTTGACTATATCCTCATTTTCCTCCGGCAATAGGCTGCAAGTGGCATAAAGAAGATGACCGCCCAAGCGGACAAGCCGGGCGGCAGTCACAAGAATCTCGGACTGTCGCGCCGCCAACCCTGCTACTGAATCCGGCGTTTGTCGCCACTTCAAATGCGGATTGCGGCGCAATGTCCCCAAACCGGAACAGGGCGCGTCTACCAACACCCGATCCATCTTGCCGGTAAGACGCTTCAGCTTCGTATTACGCCCCAGACAGACCGGATGCACATTGGACAGGCCGGAACGCGCAAGACGAGGTTTCAGCTTTTCCAGACGATTGGCGGAAACGTCAAAAGCGTACAGTTTGCCGGTATTCTTCATCAACATGCCAAGCAGCAGGGTTTTTCCGCCCGCGCCCGCGCAAAAATCGGCAACGGCTTCCCCACGCCTGGGAGCCAGCATCAGGCCGAGCAACTGGCTCCCCTCGTCCTGCACTTCGATGTGTCCAGAAAGAAAAAGCGGATGTCTTGCAAGCGAAGGCTTATCCGGCAGACGGACGGCAAAGGGCGAATGTTTCCCGGCATGAGCGACAAACCCTTCCTCTTTTAACGCCTCAATAACGGCTTCCCTGCCGCTCTTCAAAAGATTGACCCGTAAATCAAGCGGCGCGCTTTGATTAAGGGCGCGGACAAGCGCCTCGGCCTCCTCGCCAAAAACCTCCGACAGGCGCGTATAAAGCCAATCCGGCAGATCAAGCCGTTCGGCAACCGACAGGCTCGCATCATCAAACCCCTTGACGGCGGCAAGCCAGAGAGCCTCATCACCTTTCAGCAGATGTTCCAACTCGCAAAGGTTACGCCCCTCTCCGATCAAAGCGGCAAGGAGAAGGCGGCGCGGCGTAACTTCGCCCTCGTCAAGCCGAGTACGGGCAGATAAGGCGCGCAACCGGCGCAGAACGGCGAAACATGTTTCAGCGATGTACCCGCGCTCCTGCTGGCCGATGTTCCTGTGCTCACGAAAATAACGGGCAAGAACGCCATCGGCAGGGTATGTAAAATCCATAATACCGGCAAGCGCCTTCTCGGCATGGGAAAAAAACGCAGGGTGAATATAGCGGCTCATGTGTAGTAATTCACGCAAATAAAGCTACTATCACGTGATTGCAGGATAGGGAAAATACTACAACGCATCCCCTCTCCCGCTCGCGGGAGAGGGTGCCCCGAAGGGGCGGGAGAGGGGAGCAAAGCGTGACAGTCGCGTTATTTACAGAAAGAGCTACAAGCACATTTGTTGAGTTTTTCTTACATCCGCCAATGCAGAGTTGACATTGCCTCACGGGAAGGTGTGGCCACTTGCTTTGATACCAAAGGCAGGAAGATAGCATGTAGAACGCACTCACCTGAACCGAAACCGCTCTAATTACGCGCATTACCACAAACCGACCGGAAGGCTTGGCTTGCACAGTTGTCACTACTCTTCTTCCCTTGTCAAATGCACAAAATCGTAACTATCCAGCCGCTGCTCGTAGAAATCGCCCCTGCGGTCAATATGACGAATCTGGACAGGCAGCCAGTAGAGTTCCCGCGCCAGCCAGAACTCCGTCTCCGCCCTGCCTCCGACAATCCTGAAGCGCACAGTGGTCAAAACGCGGCCGGAAAGCTCAAGGGATTCCTCGCCTGCCGCAGTAATACGAAAAACCTCGTAGCCCCTTCCGGTAGCCATCCAGACAGTTTTTGCCCATTCCTGCCAATCCACATCTACGCTGGCATACACGCCCGCATTCATGTCGCCGTCCGTATCGGCATCCACCTCTGCCTCTACCTCTACCTCTACCTCTACCTCTGCCTTTGCCTCTGCTTCTGCCGCCGCTTCTGCCTGTCTGACTTCCTCCATGACAAGCCAGAACGGGAGCTGTCCTTGCAGGCTCAATAAATCCTGGCTGTGAAAGCGCAAGGGAAGCTCTCTATTGCGCCCCCTGCCTTCCATGCGCACGGTGCGCCCGTTCCAGTCAAACAGCATTGTTTCATCGGCGCGACCATCGGCGCGAACTTTATAGCGCAGCGGATAAAACTCTCCGCCGGTAAAAATGCCGACGCTTTCCGTCTGTATCCGAGCCTGATACAAAAAACCTACCAATCCCGTCGTCCTCATGACCGTGGAAAAGCGATATGTTCTCTGCCGAAATTCCCATTCAAGCCGTGCCGTGCCGATCTCCCAGCCTTGCTCGCCGCGATAGACCTTATAACTTATCTCGCCTTTCCAGGGAAAAATTCGCCCATCCGGCAAAATTTGCTCGGCTATCTCTATTTCGGACAAATCGGCTTCCAGCTCCTCCCGAACATCCTCGAAATACCCCGGAATATCCGGCCAGTTCACCCCGTCATCGTCGCCTTCCAGCGGCATTCCCGGCGGCGGATCGATCATGGGATAGTCTGCCGCATACTCGTCATCTGCCAATGTCGGCTGTTCCTCCGGAATTTGCGGCACTTCCGGCGATATGACAGATGTTTCGACGGACGGTTCCGGGGGCGCGGGAGATAGAAGCGGCGGGGGCGGCGGCGGAACAGGCTTTGGCGGCGGCATTATCTCCGCCGGTTTTTCCTCTGCGACAGGGGCATTGGCGGCAATATGCGCGCTTATGGATTTCAGTTTATCTTTCGGAGTCGTCCAGTCAGTCATCATCAGGCCAATGCCGCCAAACACAAGAAAATGCAGAAAAAGCGAGAGCAGCAAGGCTGGCAGCAAGCGGCGCAGTTTTTCCGGAAGAAAACCGCTCATGTTTGCCCACCCAACAAAGGCGCAATCAAAGCCGCTTCCCTTTGTTCACCCGCCACACGCACCCTTCCTTCCGCAAGCGTCAAGCGGCCTTCGACAAACCAGCGCGCCGCCAACGGATAGATTCGATGTTCCTCTGCCAACACCCGCGCGGCAAGGCTATTTTCATCATCATCATCCAGCACCGGCACGGCAGCCTGGATGATAATCGGGCCGTGATCAAGGCATGGCGTGACAAAATGCACAGTGCATCCATGCAGGCGCACTCCTTCGGCAAGGGCGCGGCGGTGGGTGTCAAGGCCGGGAAACAAAGGCAACAACGAAGGATGAATGTTCAAAAGCCTGCCATCAAAACGGCGCACAAAGCCCTCTGTCAGAATCCGCATGAATCCCGCCAGCAAAACCAGATCAGGCGCGTGAACGTCAATGGCATCCGCCAGCGCCCTATCGAAATCTTCCCGGCTTTTATAAGCGCGATGCTCGATAACGCCGGTCGGGATGTTTGCCGCCGCCGCCGTCTTCAAGCCTTCCGCGTCCGCCCGGTTGGAAAGCGCGGCGACAATTTCGGCCTCGCCCAATTCCCCTGCCGAAGCGGCATCTATAAGACGGGTCATGTTGCTGCCTCGCCCGGAAATCAAAATCACAATCCGTTTCATTTCAACATCCCTACCGGCAAAAAAATCGCGGTCGCCAGCGATTGCGTGACGCCGGTAATGGCTCGACCACTGCGGTCGGAAACAATCAGCGCGATAAAATCCATCTGTCCGATTAGCCGTCCAAACTCCCGCTCGAAGGAGAGATTTTGCGCTCCATCCCCCATCTCGTTTGACAGCAAAAGCGGCTTGCCTGATTCGTCCAGCGAGGATGCCAGTTTCCACGCCGCAATTTCCATATTCCGCGCAGAGTTGTAGAGTTTTTGGGCATTCAGCGAGTCCATTATGAAAAATTCATCCTTGTGCTCGTAGGCGGCGTCAACCATCGTAAGCAACCCGTAAACAAAAGCCGCCACCCGGTCGCCCGGATAGTCCGGCGCGAACGCGCGCAAGACCGCCGCCCCTTCCGGCTGTCCCGCCAGTCCTTCGGGAGCCGCTTCCCTATAGCGGCGCAAGGCTTCCATCGCCTCGTCATGCTGATTCAAACCGGCTTTTCTCCATTCGCGGGGATTGCGCCGATAGAGTTTTTCCGCCAGCGTAAAGATAGAACCCATAACCTCTGCCCGACTGGCGTCAAAGATACGATCCATGCTTGTCTTGGCAAGATACTTTGGGTGAACGTCCTGCTCCTCCTGCCCGTCCGCGCCGCGTCTGGTCATGCAGGCGGCAAGCGGCAGGAAAGCCAAAACGGACAGGAAACGCCGCCGAGCAGTCATGGCGAGCTGCCTTCTCCCGTAATTCTTTGCTTCCCCCAGGCATACAGCACCGGCAGCAACGACACTATGATGATGCCGACAATGACGAACGATAGATTTTCCCGCACCCAGGAAAGATTGCCGAACCAGTAGCCCGCGAAACAAAGGCTAAAAACCCAGAGCAGCGCGCCGCTTATGTTGTAGAGGCAAAAACGACGGTACTCCATGCGGCCAATACCGGCGACAAAAGGCGCAAAAGTGCGAAAAATCGGGAGAAACCGGGAAATGACCAGAGTTTTGCCGCCGTGCCGCACGTAAAAATCATGCGTTTTTACAAGCGCGTTCCGGTTGAAAAAGCGCGAATTTTCCCACTTGAACACCCGCACTCCCAAAAAGCGGCCTATCTGGTAGTTCAGCATGTTGCCCAGAATGGCGGCTGTGGACAGGGAAATCGTCAATACCCAGATGTTCATGCCGCTTTCCGCGTCAGCGCCAAGGGCGGCCAGCGCCCCGGCGACGAACAGCAGGGAATCGCCCGGCAGGAAAGGGGTCACGACAAACCCTGTTTCCGCAAATACGATGGCAAAAAGAATGAGATATATCCACGGCCCGTAATCCGCCAGTAAAAGAGCCAGATGCTTGTCCAGATTCAGGATGATGTCCAGAAAAAGAGCCAATAATTCCATCGTTTGTCCCGATCAGCGTTTTTTAACCAGCGGCTCGCCCTCTTTTCTGATGGCGCGCGTTACGTTTTCAAGTTTGGTCGGCATGATTCCATGCGGGCAGAAAAAATCCGTAAACAAGGCGGCATAATGCCGGTTGGCAGTCGCCTCGCGCACCGGAACCCAAATGCTGCCGCGAGCATCCGCCCAGCGGCTGTCAGTCCGCCCAAGGGCGTAAACGCGCCTCTCCCGGCTTTCGCAACGCATTCCCTCGTAACTTACGTTGCGCGTTCCGGCAGGGCTTATTATCAAAAGCGAATAACGGACAACACCGTCGCCGCCCAGGCTGATGTTGGCGGTATCCACATAAAAACGGTTGACCGTCGAGGCGCTGACGTAAAAGCTGTAGAAATCCTCATCCTTCGGATAGGGCGGCAATGCTGCGGCCTTTTCTTCCCAAGGTTTGGCGTCGTAGTCTTCCCAGTCGGTCGTGTAGGTCTTCTGACCGCCGCCAAGAATATCGCGCCCGTTATCCGCAAGGGATTGCGGGGCGAAGAATAGACCGGCAACGGTCAAAAGACCAAGGATAACATGGCCTTGCCTGACTCTCATGTCAGCGCGACCTCCAGCCGCGCATCGCTTTCGCACGCGCCTTTGTCCGCATCCGCGCCTGCATCCGAGCCTTTGACCGTATCCTCGTCTTTGTCCGGCAAAAGCTCCGCCTTGCTTCTTGGCGCAATGCCGACGAAACGCGCGAGTTCGTTCAGCGCGTCTATGTAAACTCCGCGCTTGAATTCGATCACCGCATTCATCGGAACCCAGTAGTCATGCCAGAGCCAGGCGTCAAATTCAGGATGATGGCTTGAGCGCAGGGAAATGTTATGGTCGCGCCCCAACAACCGCAACAAAAACCAGATCTGTTTTTGTCCACGGTAGGAGCCGCGCCACTCCCTTCTGATCCACTGGATTGGCACCTCATAACGCAACCAGCCCTTGGTTCTGCCAAGGAGAACGACATGCTCCGGCTTCAAGCCGATTTCCTCGCGCAGTTCCCGATACATGGCCTCTAACGGCGTTTCGCCGCGTTTGATGCCGCCTTGCGGAAACTGCCATGAGTGTTCGCGTATCCTTTTTCCCCAGAAAACCTCATTTTTGGCGTTGCATAAGACGATGCCGACATTTGGGCGAAAACCCTCCTTGTCGAGCATGGTAATTCCTTGTAAAACTTTGACTGCCTGTTATTCTTCCACAAATACCCCCTCCATGTAAAATCGAGTTTCTCCAATTTGACCGGATTCCCTCATGCGCTCCTCCCGTTTTTTCTTCACAACCCTGAAAGAAGCGCCCGCCGACGCTGAAATCGTAAGCCAGAAGCTGATGCTGCGCGCCGGACTTATCAAGCGCGTCGCTGCCGGCATCTACACCTGGATGCCGCTTGGACTGCGAACATTGCGGAAGGTCGAGGCCATTGTCCGGGAAGAGATGAACCGCGCAGGCGCGGTGGAACTCCTGATGCCCGCCGTACAGCCCGCCGAATTGTGGCAGGAGTCGGGGCGCTGGGAACAATACGGCCCGGAGCTTCTGCGCTTTCAGGATCGCCATCGGCGCGATTTCGTCATCGGTCCTACCCATGAGGAAGCCATTACCGACGTGGTGCGCCGCGACGTGAAAAGCTACCGCCAGCTCCCCGTAAACCTCTACCAGATTCAGACCAAATTTCGGGATGAAATCCGGCCTCGCTTCGGCATCATGCGCGGGCGTGAATTTTTGATGAAGGACGCCTATTCTTTCCATACCGGCATGGCTGATCTGGAACGTGAATATCATGTGATGTTCAATGCCTACAGCCGGATTTTCACCCGCCTGGGACTCAAATTTCGCGCCGTTGCCGCAGACACCGGCGCGATTGGCGGCTCCGGCTCGCATGAATTTCACGTTATTGCCGAGACCGGCGAGGATGAAATCGCCTACTGCCCGGATTCCGATTACGCCGCCAATGTGGAACTTGCGGAAGCCGTCGCGCCTGCAATCGCCCGCCCCGCCGCCAAAGCGCCCATGCAAAAGGTCGCAACGCCCGACAAGACCGCCTGCAAGGATGTCGCCGAATCGCTTTCTGTCCCGCTCTCCCGCATTGTCAAGTCCATCGCCGTGGTAAGCGAGACGGCGGAAGGCAAAACTTTTGCCCTGCTTCTCCTGCGCGGCGACCATGAGTTGAACGAAATCAAGGCCGGAAAGGCAACATCCCTGTCGCCCTTTCGCTTTGCCTCCGAAGAAGAAGTTACAGAACATCTGAACTGCCAGCCAGGCTACATCGGCCCGGTCGGGACAACGGTCAGGGTCATAGCCGATCGCGCGGTCGCCGTGATGGGCGACTTTGCCTGCGGCGCGAATGAAGCCGGGTTTCACCTCATAAACGTCAATTTCGGGCGCGATTGCAAGGAGCCGGAAGTGGCTGATTTACGCAAGGTGACAACCGGCGATCCTTCGCCGGACGGCAAGGGTTTGCTCACGCTTTGCCGGGGCATTGAAGTCGGGCATATCTTCCAGCTAGGCGCAAAATACTCCGAGGCGCTTGCCTGTCGCTATCTTGACGAAAACGGCAAAAGCCAGGTCATGGAGATGGGTTGCTACGGCATCGGCGTGTCCCGCATTGTCGGCGCGGCCATCGAACAGAACCATGACGAAAACGGCATTATCTTTCCTGTTGCCATTGCGCCGTTTACTGTCGCCATTGTGCCGATGGGGTATCACAAAAACGCGGCTGTCCGTGAAACTGCTGATAAACTGTACAATGAGATCGTTCGCGCCGGATTTGACGCGCTTCTTGATGATCGCAACGAACGTCCCGGTTTTCTGTTTGCCGACATGGAACTTATCGGCATCCCGCATCGCCTTGTAGTCAGCGAACGCGGGCTGAAAAACGGAGAAATCGAATACAAGGGAAGAATGGACAAAGGAGCGTCATTCATCCCGCAGGACAACATTCTGGAGTTTTTGAATAGTCTGCCATGTTTCGCCTGATTTTTTTGTTCCTCTGTCTGCCGCTTCTTGCGAACGCGGGCGAGCAACGGTATGAACCGCTTGCCGCCAGCGTTCGCGCCGCGCTCTCAGGAGCCATTGCCGATAAAAAGCCGCCTGTCAGCTCGTTTCGGAATTACGAGGAAGCTGTGGAATGGCTGACCGCCATGTCGGAGCGTCTTGCCCCGCGCATTCCCGACACGGACTACCGCCTGGAACTCCTCCGCACCATTCATTACGAGGCGACAAGAGCCGGGCTTGATCCGCACCTGGTTTTGGGACTGATTCAGGTTGAATCAGCCTTTCGCAAATATGCCGTTTCTTCCGCCGGGGCGCGCGGCTACATGCAAATTATGCCGTTCTGGGTTGATGTTATCGGGCAGCCGTCGGACAATCTATTCAATATGCGTACCAACCTGCGTTACGGCTGCACCATTTTGCGGCATTATATGGACATCGAGAAAGGCGATCTGTTTCGCGCTTTGGGACGTTATAACGGCAGTCTTGGACGCGCCGAATATCCGAATCTGGTCAGGGCCGCCTGGGACAGATGGCGGCTCGACAGCGATCCCGGCAAGCCCTCAGTCTCCGCTGCGGCGCATGGTCGGAAAGACTGATTCATGACGCCAGCACAACGAAGTCTCCCCTAATCGGCTTGTAGAAAAAATGTATGCATTTAAATCAAAACCGCTATAGCGTGACCAGAGCAAACTGTGCAAGCGGTCTACCGCCGACCCGCTCTGTGGGCGAATCAGGCGTGACAAGTTCCGGGTGCGCGGCTTCCAGAATAGTCGGCGCATCAAGTTCGTAATAGGCCGATCATGGATTCCGATCTCACGGCGCAGCCATTCGACACGGGTTTTGGCGGAAATATCTGTCATTTCGTATATCCTAAGTATCAATCCCAAGAATCAACACCGGAATATCAATGTTTGAAACTCCACGCTTTGTCAAATCCCATGCAAACTGCTCAAAATATGAAACGCCAGTACTCATTTCATCAGCAAAGTTTTTGACAGGAACAATTTCAATGCCTGTGTCAATCACTCCAAGATTGCTGAAAATGGTCATTTTTGCACATACATTGTAGACCATGAAAGAATACTTGCCAAATTGAATTTCTACGCCAAGTTTCTTCTCTGGCTTTACAAAATCCATTTCGCGAAAAGGTTTTGAAGATGAAAGTTTTGCCGGAATATAATCGTTCAACATTTCTCCATGAACATAGTCACATGTCACCTTGTGATTTTTCCATCCCAACGGACTGAATAAACGTTTGAATTCCTTGTTAATATCTGATGGAGAAAATAACATCCTGCCAGGCATGGTTTTCTCTTTGCTAACCTTCGTCTTAAACTTCATGGCGTCAATAGCATCTATAACAGACGCAATTTCATCAAGTTCGTTTTTGTATTGCGTGGAGATTTTGTCTTTCCCGCCATTAAAATCAAAATGAGCAACAATTTTCATATAAGCCTCTCCTGAGTTTGTTCAAGCCATTGCTTCGGAATTTGTGCAACTTTTTCCCTGCCCGAAGGCTGATGTATGGGTTTGCCAAGCGGACGAATTTTTAATGTGCCATTTTGGAATGAGTTTATTCTCTCTTTGGCGAGAGTGTTATAAATTGTGTCCCGATCAATCATCATGCCGCGCCTGTTATGTTTGATTGCGGCAACCACGCTGCTGCCCGATCCTCCGAACGGATCCAAAACCCAGTCATCTTCGTTGGTAAATGCCAGCACACAGCGTTCTATCAACTCGACAGGAAACTGGCAAGGATGTTCTGTTTTTTCCGGGTGATTGGATTTGACATTAGGTATCTCAATGCGCCCTGTCTCCAATTCGTTGCGGATTATTCGCCAGTAATCAGAAGGGTTTTTTCCCAACGGATTTCCGCTTGGTTTTCCGGCGTTCTCGCCTTTATAGTGAAGTTTTCCAGGATATTTGGAAGGCACACGTACTGCGTCCAAATTAAAAGTGTAATTATCACTTTTTGTAAACCAAAGCAATACTTCATAGCGTCCTGAAAATCGTTTGCTGGCATGTAGACCATGGTCGAAATGCCAAATAATACGATTACGCAAACGCATTCCCAGTTCTTTGAATATAGGATAAAAGTAAATGTCTAGCGGAAATACTTCGCTTGCATCCACATAGTTACCTACTTGCCATACGATGCTCCCACTTTGCGCGGTTACTCGAAACATTTCCCTGATGACAGATTTTTGCCATCCAAGATAATCATCAAGGCTGATTTGCGTTTCATATTCCTTGCCAATGTTATATGGAGGGGAAGAGACCACCAGCTTGAAGGTATTTTCGGGCAGACTTTGCAATTCTTCCAAGGCGTCACCTTGGCAAATTACAACATGCGCGTTGTGACTGAATTGCTCATAGATTGGGTGATATTCGTTCAACATGCTATTCTTCCTCATTTTTGACGTGCCTGGCGCTTTTCATCTCTGCGATCCTGACGATTACGTATGCGATGAGGGCGAAAACAAAGAAAACAAGCAGTAACCAAGCGATACCTTGCAGGGTTTCAATGATCGTTCGATAGATTTCAAGAATCCATCGCTGACGACAAGCGCCACCATAAACGAGGCCACAAAGGTGACAAGCAGAAGCGTCAAGAACATGCTGAATCCTCCTATGGTCTAACTAAACAACCGCCGCGCCAGAAAACTTCCCGCCGGCAAGCCTTCGCTCATCATATGGCCTTGCGGACGGATAACGTAATCCTGACGAATCTGCTCCAGCGTTTCATCCGACAATGGATTACCCTGATCGTCAATCAAAACACCGCCCATAACCTTGGCAAACCGCCGGATAACAGCAAGCATCTGCAAATAAACATGCTGCCCGCGCGGCACGCAAGGCACATCAAAATGAAAGGTCAAATCGCTGCTTTTCAGACGCTTCATCTCGTCGACACGGAAAGGATGCGCCTCGTCCGTGTTCCAGAAACGAAAGAGCGGCACTCCATGCTCATCGCGCAAGATGTATATCCCGTCTTCCAAAGTCATATTTTCCGCTTCCGCCAGCGCGCGGATTTGCGTTCCCGAAAAATTGCGCCCGCCCTCCGGAACCAGACTCAAGCACAGCACAATATCCAGCCCGGCGCAGAAAACATCCAGTTGCTCGGCTTGCTCCATCCATTCCGATAATTCCGCCTCCGGCAGCAGGCAAGTCATGCCAAGCTCTTCCGCAAGCCAGGGGAAAAATTCAAGAAAGCCGGAAACAACCTCCGCCTTGGCCACTCCTTCCCGATCAACCAGTTGCAGGCCGACGCGCAGACGTTTATAACTCTCCCCGCCTTCCGGCGCGCTGCCGGGCAAAAATTCCCACGTTGCATCCGCCTCGTTCAGACCCGCCCAATTCAAGCGTCTGCCAAACGGCAACAACGCCTTGGCATAATCACGCCGCAAGGCCGCAAGATTAACGGGAGACTCGCCATGCAATTCGGCAATCAAATCAATCATCGGCGAGATCAGATCATCTTCCGGCAACGCCGCAAGACCGATGGAAGAAGCGGTAACGGCTTCCGGCAAGGCTTCCCCGGCTTCGCCTGCCATTTCCGCGTCATTTTGCAGAGTTGGCTCTGTTTTAGGCGCAATATCCGGCAGAGAAACGGAAAAATCCACCTCGCGGCGGGAAAGGAGCACATCGTCTCTCCTCCTTGGACTGCGAAAAGCATTTTCCATGTTTTGCCGGTGCTGGCGCTCCTGCCATTTGTTGTAGGCAATCACCCCCAGCACGACCAAACCGCCCAGTACCAGAATTCCGATTTCGGTTCCGCTCATCAGGTTTCCTCCGCCATCTTCAAGGCTTCTTCCCTGTCAACCTCTACCACACGCGACACGCCCGATTCCTGCATCGTCACGCCGACCAACTGCTCGGCCATTTCCATCGAAATTTTGTTGTGACTGACAAACAGAAACTGGGTCTGTGCAGACATTTTCTTCACCATTTGGCAAAAGCGTTCGGTATTGGAATCATCAAGCGACGCGTCCACCTCGTCCAACAGGCAGAAAGGCGCAGGGTTCAGCAAAAATATGGAGAATACCAGAGCAATCGCCGTCAGGGCTTTTTCCCCGCCGGAAAGAAGGTGAATCGTGGAATTTTTCTTGCCCGGCGGCTGCGCGAACACCTGCACTCCGGTATCGAGTATTTCCTCCCCCGTCATGACCAGCGCCGCCTTGCCGCCCCCGAACAGTTCAGGAAACAACCGCCCGAAGTGACCATTGACCGTATCAAAGGTATTTTGCAACAAATCGCGGGTTTCCCGATCAATCCTGCGAATCGCCGCTTCCAGAATCTCCATCGCTTCGGTCAGATCGGCGGCCTGCTTGTCAAGAAATTCCCGCCGCTCCCGCGCAGTCTCCAGCTCTTCCAGCGCGGCAAGATTGACAAGACCCAGGTCGGCAATCGTCTTTTGCAATCGTCCTATCTCCTGCGTAAGCGCGTAGGGTTTTACCCGCTTTGCTTCTTCCGAGAGCGCCGCCATCTCCGTCTCACCATAGCCGGATTCAAAGAGTTGATCCGCAAACTGGTTTGCGTTAATCCCTGCGGTATTTTCTTTCAGCTTCAATTCGCCGATTTGCTCACGCAGCGGGTTAAGCGCCTGTTCCAGCCGCATCCGCTTCTCTTCCAGGTCGCGCAAACCGGAAGTCGCCGCCTCCAGCGCAACGCGACAGGATGCCATCGCCTTCTCCTCCAAACTATATTTTTCCAGCGCGCCCCGCAAGGATTCCTCAAAAACTTCCAGCGGCGTATCCTGTTTAATGGCGCGACATTCAATAAGCCCCGCCTGGATACGCTCCAGTTCGCGCATTGCTGTGGCTTGGTGGGCGCTATTTTCTTCCAGCTTCCCCACGCATTCGCGCCTGGAAAATCCGGCCTCATGCCGTTCGCGTTCGGCCAAGGCAAAGAGTTCCCGCGCCTCAAACAGGGCATTCGTCGCTTCTTCCAGCCGCAGACGCGCTTCTGACGCTTCGCCATGCAGACGGTCAAGCCGTTCTCGTAATTCACGGATCAAATCTTCGGTGGCGGATTCCCGTCCCCGTTCCGCCTCAATCTCAACTTCCAGATCATGCTCCGCGCTTTTTATCCGCTCTATCCGCTCGCGCTGTCTGGTCATGGCTTCATCCAGCTTCAAAATCTCCATTTGCAGGGTGTGCGCCTTCGCCGTCACTTCGCCATGTTCCAGGCGAAGCTGCCGGTCTTGTTCCTCCAGTTCCCTGCTTTCACGCGCCAGCGAATCAACTCGCGTCTGGTTGGACTGGCTTTCCACGCGCATATGCTCCAGTTTGGCGGTCAACGCTTCGATTTCCCGCCGCCGCTCCAGAAAGCCCGCAGTATCCACCGCATCCGGCGCGAATATGGAAAGCGTATGCCCTTCCACAATATCGCCCTCCCGCGTCACCAGACACTCGCCCAACAAAAGATTGGAACGCGCCTGTAGAGCCGCTTCCAGACTATCCGCCGTCCGCGCGCCCGCCAGCCAGAAATTCAGCAATCCATGCCAGCTTTCATCTTCTGTCGTCACCTTGGCGCGTAAGCTGTCCGGCGCAATTTGCCCTTCATGCGCCAGAACGCCAAGGCGCACCCACACCCTGCCGCCAGGACGATCAGCGTTTGCAATGAATTCCGGCAACAATTCCGGCGTCGGCAGGGTTTCCAGACGTTCGCGCAAAATCGCCGCTACCGCCGTCTCCCAACCGGCGTCGACCTTCAATACGCGCCAGAGCGGCAGAGCGTCCGCCAAACCGCGCCGATCAAGCCATGCTTTCCTGTCCTCGCCGCCGCCCTGCTTTTCCTGCATCTGGGTCAACGCCTCATGACGCGCTTCCAGCGCCGCCATTTCGCTGACAAACCATGCCATCTCCGATACAGCGTCTGCCCGCTGCGTTTCCAGTTCGGAACGGGCATTTCGCAGATTTTGCAGGGACATTTCCAACTCCGGCATACGCGCCGCCACGCGGGAGCGTTCTTCCTCCTTGTCTTCCCGCGCTGATTGTTCTATAACTTCCGTCGCGCCTTCCTGCCGTAGACGCTCGCGCCGCTGGGCAAGATTCTGCAAGGCGCGGCTTGCGTTTGCGCGATGCGCGAATTCGACCTGCAAACCCTGCTCAAGCTCAACCACATTCCGCTGCAATGTTTCCACACCTTTGCGCCCTGCGCTCTCCTCCGCCTCAGCATAAGGCAAGCGGTCGGCTGCGGTCTTGTGTTTCGTTTCTGCCTGTTCCAGCCGCGCTGTTGCGGTTTCCTGCAATTCTTGCCAGCGTTTTTTGTCGGAAGCCAGCTTTTCCGTCTGCGCCAGCCAATGCTGTTCTTCCTGTTCGAGATCCGACAAGCGGGATTCCGTCTGCTGCCGCTTTTCCTTGCGATGGCGAATTTCCGCTTCCAGCCTTGCTACTTCCGCATTGGCCGCGTACAGATCGCCCTGCGCCCGATGCACCGCGTCGCCTGCCGAAAAATGCGACTCCCGCGCCGCTTCCAGATGCGTTTCCGTCTCCCTGATAGCGGCCACCATACCGTCATGCTCGGTTTCCATCCGGCTGATTTCCAGACGGAGATTTTCCTGTTCCAGGAGCGCGTCGCTCCGGCGTTTAAGCCACAAAAGCCGCTGCTTCAATGAGAGCGCATTGTTGCATTCGTGATAACGCCTGGTTACTTCCGCCTGCGCTTCCAGAGTTTGCATCCTTGAGGCCAACTCCAGACGAATATCCTCAACCCTTGATAAATTTTCGCGGGTATCTTCCAGCCGTCCTTCGGTTTCCTTGCGTCTCTCCTTGTAGCGCGTGACTCCGGCGGCTTCTTCCAGAAACACCCGCAGATCGTCAGGCCGCGCCTCAATGATGCGCGAGATCATGCCCTGCCCGATAATCGCGTATGCGCGAGGCCCTAGCCCGGTTCCCATGAACAAATCGGTAATGTCCTTCCGGCGCACTTTCAGATTGTTGATGAAATAGTCGGACTGACCGTTTCGGGTCAATACCCGCTTGACCGCCAGTTCCGCGTACTGGCTCCACTGCCCCTGGGCGCGTCCCAGAGAATTGTCGAACACCATCTCCACCGAAGAACGCGCCGCAGGCTTACGGTTCGTCGAACCGTTGAAAATGACATCCTGCATGGACTCCCCGCGCAACTCGGATGCTTTCGACTCCCCAAGCACCCAGCGCACAGCGTCCATGATGTTGGACTTGCCGCAGCCGTTCGGCCCCACTACTCCCACAAGCTGACCCGGCAACACCACCGTAGTGGGTTCCACAAATGATTTGAAACCTGAAAGTTTGAGTCTGGTCAAGCGCATGAACAACAAAGGCAAAAAATCGCCGGAAAATGAACAAAACCGTCACCGCCGGATGGCTGACTGCCCTACTCCGGGAGTTCAGGGAAACTAATGAATGGTAACTGGCGCGCCCGAGACGATTTGAACGTCCGACCCCTGCCTTCGGAGGGCAGTACTCTATCCAACTGAGCTACGGGCGCGCAGAGGGGCGGAATCATACCATTAAAAAGGTAATAATCGAAAAGTCCGCATAGTGGCAAAAGTCATAAACACGCTTGTCGCGTCAATGTCTCGCCATCCCAGCAAAGATATTCGCCCTGGGATTCGGACCAGTCCTTAAGTACCCAACGTTCAATCGTCAGGCCGTTGACCAGATGATAATACCTGCCGGTACGATGAGTGTGTCCATGCAGCAAGGTTGGCTGTCCGTATGGACGAATCATGTCTTCGACCGCGCTGCCGCTCACGTCTGTCTGATAATCAGCTTTGCGTCCCTTTTCCTGAGCGCTCTCCGCTTGTATCAGGGCGGCAAGTTTTCGTCGTTCGGTAAGCGGTTTTTGCAGAAAATCACTCTGCCAGACAGGATCGCGCACCTGGCGGCGAAATGCCTGATATTCGCCGTCTTCCGTGCAGAGAATATCTCCGTGGGTAAGGAGAAAAATTTTTTCCGGCTCGCCCGGCGCTATGAGCCGATAAGGGTCCGGCAGCAATTCCAGCCGCGCAGATTTGGCAAAGGCGGCTCCCGCGAGAAAATCCCGATTGCCGCGTTGGAAAAAAATCCGCAACCCCTGATTTGCCGCGTGTCGCAACAAACCAATGGCATCCTGCGCGAAAATAGCGTCATCATCGTCGCCAATCCAGACAGAAAACAGATCGCCAAGAATATAGAGAGAATTGCCCTCACGCGCGATACGGTCAAGCAAAGCGCGAAAGAGGGCAAAAATACCGGGCGTATCGTCGGCAAGATGCAGGTCGGAGATGAAATAAAGCAAGGAAAAGCCTTTTCAGTCAGCCACAACTTCCGCTTTTTCTATGATTATGGCTTCCAGCGGCACATCCTGATGCCCCCCCTGATTGCCCGTTTTTGCGGCCTTGATTTTGTCGATCACATCCATCCCCTCATCAACCATGCCGAAAACCGCATATCCCCAGCCGCTTGGCGTTTGCGCCTTGAAATTGAGAAAGTCATTGTCGACGACATTGATGAAGAATTGCGCGGTGGCCGAATGAGGATCATTGGTACGCGCCATTGCGATACTGCCGCGCTTGTTCTGCAAACCGTTATCCGCCTCGTTCCTGATGGCGTCATGCGTGTCTTTCTGCTCCATGTCGGCGTTAAACCCACCGCCCTGAATCATGAAGCCCGGAATGACGCGGTGAAAGATAGTGCCGTCATAAAACCCTTCCCTAACATACTGTTCAAAGTTTGCTACGGTCAGGGGCGCCTTTTCGGCATCCAGTTTCAGGGTGATGACGCCGTGGTTGGTTGTCAGTCTGATCATGGCGAATCTCCTTTATTCGGAAACAATGGTCGCGGATTGAATCACGACAGGATCAACCGGAACATTTTGGTGCATCCCGCGGTTATGGGTGGGAACGGCGACGATTTTGTCGACGACTTCCATGCCTTTTGTCACCTTGCCGAAAACCGCGTACCCCCAGCCGCTGGGCGTTTGCGCCTTGAAATTGAGAAAGTCATTGTCGACGACATTGATGAAAAACTGCGCTGTGGCTGACTGAGGGTCCTGGGTGCGCGCCATCGCGATACTGCCGCGCTGGTTCTTAAGGCCGTTGGCAGCTTCATTGCGGATGGAATGGCGAGGCGCTTTCTGCGCCATATCGGGCGTGAATCCTCCGCCCTGAATCATGAAGTTCGGCATGACGCGATGGAAAATCGTACCCTTGTAAAAACCGGAACGAACGTATTCGAGAAAGTTCGCCACCGATTCCGGCGCTCTTGCGCTATCTAACTCCAGCACGATTTGCCCCTGACTGGTTTGCAGCTCCACGACAGGATTGGCAAAAGCGCGAGAGCCTACGGCAAGCATGGCAAACATGCCCAAACAGAAAACTACGCGAAAAAATTTACGGAACATGACAAAACTCCTTAAAGAAAAAATCGGAACAGGCGCGTCATGCGCCGTCTTCGTAGAGGATTCGCCAGCGCCCATCCTCATATTGCCAATACTGGCGCTTTTTCACGGTGTTGGCAAAATTGCTGCTGGCATATTCCTGACGGAAGGTGACTACGGCGATTTCACCCTGACCGGGCATGGCCGGGTTGCGGAAGATGGAAAGGTCTCCCGCTTTGACCTTAATCCAGGTTTTACCTCGATTTACCTGGCGTTTTTGCGCGGCGAATTCCGCGAAATTCTGGCTGCGGCTTTGGAATTGCGGCGAATAGTGGGTGAGGTAGAGTTCGGTATCGAGACTTTCCCAATCGCTCCGCCAGGTCTCAAAGGCTTTGATCAATTCATCGCGTTCGTTTTGCCACTCCGATCTGGGCGTCCATTCAATGCCGTGGCTTAAAATCACAGGCGTGCGCCCGATTTCCACGCTTTGACCGAGTTGGTCAAAATCAGGATTGGAGAGCACGACACATCCTTCCGAGGCCAGCGGCGGACGGGAATAGGTATCGGAAGACGTGCCATGCAGCCAGATGCCGGAGCCTGTCCGATTCTGCAACCTGTCCAATGCGTTAGGGTAATTTATTGGAAACGCGCCATGTCCGTACTGATCCGCGAGTTTCCCGTACATCTCCGCCAGCCGCTCCTGCGACAGGAACGAGGTCACGTGATAAACGCCCAGCGGAGTTCTGAGATCGCCTTCAAATTTCTTGTCTGAGCCTAGTCTTCCCTGACTCATGTAGTAATCGGCAACAAAACTTGGGTTGCCATCATCATTGCGATAAAGGTAAAGCCGGGACTTTTGCGTATCAATCACGATTGCGTGCTGGGTGTTCATTCGCAGGAGATAACGCGGCACAGCGTCTTCCCGGGGTCTGTGGCGATAGCCTTGCAGACGGGCAATCGCTTCCGCGCGCAGGTCGTCAATCTGTTCCGACGGCGCACCGCTTGCCGCGCCGAACGCGGGCAGCGGATGAGCGCGGGCAAGCAGCAAATCGCCTTTTATCAGATAGCCGAGCCGGTAGTTGGGATACTGTTGCAGCAGCGTTTCCGTCAGTTCAAGGGCATTGTCCAATTCGCGCATTTCAATTGCGGCAATAATCCGCGCAAGCTGCGGTTCCGGCCCGGCGTTCTTGAAGGACACCGGCATTATTGCGGCGCTGGCGGGAGTGATCGGGCCGCCTTCGCTCGGCTCGGCGCGGTCAAAAAGCCAGAAGCCGCCGAATAAAGCGGCAATGGCAAGCAGGATGAACCAGACAGAGCGCGACATGGGCTTGGGCTTGATTCTTCGTACAGGCCTGGGAAGCGGCTTTAGTTCGATTCTGCGGAAAGCGCCGGGAAGAGACATCAGTTCGATTCTTCGGAAACAATCAACCAGATACGACCCAATCGGATGAAGGTAAGTGTTTTTCTGGAATCGCTCTTGAAGTTGGAAGCCTGATACCGCTGCTGGAAGCGAGCCGTGGCTTGATTGCCGTCGACCGTGATCCCAGGCGCGTCATACTCAACCTTGATCCAGTCCGGGCGGGTGATACGCGCCCTACGTTCGTCTTCCCACGCTTTCCGGCTCATGCCCTTGGGCGTTTTGAATGTTGGGGAGTAAAACTCAAGATACGCCTTGACATCCTGCTGCGACCAGGCGGCAGCCCAGGCGGCAATGACTTTATTGATTGCGGCTGCGTCATTATCCGCGTCTGCTATTGGTTTTACGTCCGCAGCCGGACGCTCTGCGGGGGGCGTGGTCGTCCTTGAAGTCTGGGCGGGGGATTGCGCGGCTGTCTGTTTTGGCTGGGACTGTGGCTGGGGCTTAGGCTCTGCCTGCGCCAGCGTCTGCTGACCGGAACGGGCGACAAGGGATGCGGGCGGGCCTACCAGATCGCGGATCAGGGCGAGCTTGCCTTGCGCGGCGGCGTTGGAAGTATCCAATTGCAAGGCTTTGTCATATGCCTGGCTTGCCAGTTTGGCGTAAACATCGCCCAGATTCTCATAGGCGACAGCATAGGATGGATGGGTGCGAATCGCCATTTCCAGCGCGGTTCTGGCGCGGTCATACTGTTTTTGGTGCGCGTAGAGAACCGCGAGATTGTTGTAAGGTTCCGGCAGTTCCGGGTAATCTTCGGTCAGTTTGGTAAATATAGCTATGGCTTCATTGTGACGCTTCAATTCGGTCAGAATCAGCCCCTTCAAAAAGCGTCCCTGCGCGTCATTGGGGCGGGTTTCGAGGTAGGCATTGACTTTTTCCAACGCCTGCGAGTTCTGTCCCTGTCGCAGCAGTTGCTGAATTTCCGGCAGGTTTTCGGCGGCGTGAAGCGGCATGACGGAGAAAAAGCAGGCCGCCAGCAAGGAGGCAAAGGCCATGCGAAGCAGGGTTTCGCGGAATGGAAGACGTAGATTGGCAAAAGCGAACATGGTCGGATGTTATACTTACCGGAAAGATTGGATTTCATATCTTACAACATTTTGCGCCTTTTTTCGCCACACCATTCCTTTTTCCTGCTGTCTGAAAAAACCGCCATGCTTGTCATCTACAACACACTAAAGAGAGAAAAAGAGCCATTCCTGCCCATCGAGCCTGGAAAAGTCAGGATGTATGTTTGCGGCATGACGGTTTATGACTATTGCCACCTTGGACACGCGCGGGTGATGGTGGCCTTTGACGCGGTTTATCGCTGGCTGAAGGAGAGCGGTTATGCGGTGACTTACGTTCGCAACATTACGGACATTGACGACAAGATCATGCGCCGCGCCGCCGAGAACGGGGAATCCATCAATGACCTGACCGACCGTTTCATCGCTGCCATGCGCGAGGACGCGGACGCGCTCGGCGTGCAATCGCCTGACCATGAGCCGCGCGCGACCGGGTACGTGCCGCATATGATCGAGCTGATCGGCAAGTTGGAACAAAACGGTCTGGCGTACAGGGCGGCGGATGGCGATGTCAATTATTCGGTACGAAAGTTTCCCGGTTACGGCAAGCTGTCCGGTAAATCTCTGGATAGTCTGATTGCTGGCGAGCGTGTGGAAGTGACGGACGCCAAGGCCGATCCGCTGGATTTTGCGCTCTGGAAAAGCGCGAAAGCGGGCGAGCCTGCCTGGCCTTCGCCCTGGGGGGACGGTCGTCCCGGCTGGCATATTGAATGTTCGGCGATGAGTTCGCATTTGTTGGGGGAACATTTTGATATTCACGGCGGCGGGCAGGATTTGCAATTTCCGCATCACGAGAACGAAATTGCCCAGTCCGAAGGGGCGCACGGCGGAGTTTTTGTGAATTACTGGATGCACAATGGTTTTGTTCGGGTTGATGATGAAAAAATGTCCAAATCGTTGGGCAATTTTTTCACCATCCGCGAGGTGCTTAAACAGTATGATGCGGAAGTCGTGCGTTTTTTCATACTGCGCGCCCATTATCGCAGCCCGCTCAATTACTCCGATGTGCATTTGACCGATGCCAGAGAGAGTCTGGACACCCTTTATTTTACCTTGCGGGATGTGCCGCCTGTGTCCGACGCGGCGGAGATTGACTGGCAGGAGCCGTATGCCGCGCGTTTCAAGGCCGCGATGGATGATGATTTCGATACGCCCGGCGCGGTTGCCGCCTTGTTTGCGCTTGCCGCCCAGGCCAGAAAAAATCGGGATGGATTGTTGTCCGCAGGGCTTCGCCGTTTGGGCGGCGTTCTTGGGTTGCTTTCGCGCGATCCGCTGGAATACCTGCGCGCCGCGCCGGACGGAGCGGATGAGATGATTTCCGCTGCGGTTATCGAGGCAAGGATTGAAGAGCGCGCCGCCGCGAAGAAGGCCAGGGATTTTATGCGCGCCGATCTGATTCGGGATGAATTGAAAGCGGCGGGGATATTGCTGGAAGACAGCCCGCAAGGGACAACCTGGCGAAGGGTTTAATGCGTTTTCGGTTCAAGCGAACACATTTTATGCACACACTCCAATCTATCAACCTGCCAATTTATCAACCTTCCAATCTACCAGACGGAAAGCAAACCCCCGGCGCTACGCGCCACCCCCTTTAAAAAGGGGGCTAAAACCAGTCTGCCAACCTGCAATCTGCCAAATTACCAACCCGCCTGCGGTTTCTGCCCTTTCCCGCCCCTTCGGTGCGTCTCCTTTGACTTGCGGCGAAGCCAAAAGGGGCAAGGCGGCATTGGGGTTAGCCCCCTTTATAAAAGGGGGTGGCGCGTAGCGCCGGGGGTTTGCCGGATGGCTACCGCTTGCGGCGTAGGGATTAAAAATTTTTAACCCCTACAGTAGCGCGGTTGGCGTAGGGGCGACCGTCCTCGGTCGCCCGCACAGCGATTTTGCGCATAACCGAAATAACGTCCTAATTGATTGTAACGTTGTTATGCCAAACCATATTCATATGATTATCTCTTTGGAAACGGGCGACCGGGGACGGTCGCCCCTACAGTTTCTCCCCTCTTCCGTTTGCGGCATAGACATGAATGAGAGAGGGGAGGCGTTTGTGGCATTTCAGGCATCATCGCTGTTATCTGTTAAAAATCATGGTTGTGTTTTGTATGTTTGACGTGTATGCTCTGCGTCTTGTTGTGTGGCAAAGGTTTGTGGCAATGAATGCAGGAACGGTTGCGGCAAAAAATACCAACTCCTTGATAAATTCAAGGCGGTTCTGGTACGCTTCTTGCACACACACACACACAAGCTAACGTCATACAAAACCGCTCAAACCCAGGTTTGGGGCGGCTTTTTGCGTTGCCAAAAATTCCAGAAATTCCATTCCGTCCAGTCCATGCAGCCTCGTTCCTTGTCGGGGGATCGGGGTTTTCTTTTTTCCGCAACAAATTAGCTTTGGAGGTTTTTTCATGAACCGCAGCTTATCCTTTGCCCGCGTTTTTGGTCTGTTTCTTGCCTTGCTGTTCCTGCCGATGGCGCCTCCCGCTTTTGCCGCCGATTATTACGTTCTCGGCGGTGGTGGTGGCGGAGGTGGCGGTGGGCGTGGTAGTGCCGTTGGTGGCGGTGGAGGGGGAGCCGGTGCCACCTCATACATTGGCAATGGTACTGATCCTTTGTACACCCCCGGCGCTGGGCGAGGTGGTAGTGGCGGAACCGCTACTACCGGATCGGGAGGCGGGGGCGGAGGCGGAGCCGGAGGCGCCGGAGGTTGGGCGGTTTCCGGTCCCGGCGGTAACGGGGTTTCTCCCGGCGGGACCGCCGGCACTGGCGGATATAGGAATGGGGAGACCTATGTGGATGGGATAATAAGTGGTAATTTTGGAAATGCCGCTGAGGGTGCTGCGGGGAGTCCCAGTAGCAACGGGGCCGGCGGCAGAGGCAGTGATGCCACCGCCACGCGCAGCATCACCTCCTATGACAATTTGACCGTTCAAGGCGGCGGAGGCGGAGGTTCGGGCGGGAGCGGCTGGACCGGCAGCGCAGCCGGATTGGGTGGCCAGGGCGGCTTGGGCGGCAATGCCAGTCTCACTGTGGATGTCGACGCGACATACGCCAATATTACTGTGCAAGGCGGCGCAGGCGGACGCGGAGGCAATGTGGGCACCTCGATGACTGCGGGCGTAGCTGGTGGCGCAGGCGGTAGCGCGGCTCTGAATGCCGCCGGGCAGGCTGTGACTGTGGCCGGCACGCTGACGGTCGCCAGCGGCGCGAATGGCGAAACGGGAAATAACTCCGGCACTACCCAGGGTGGCGCGGGCGGTGCGGGCGGAGCAGCCAGCTTTACGGCGGACACGCTGATCGCGCCCACCATCAATCTGACGAAGAACGGCGGGGCAGTGAATTTCAATGTCACCAACCTGGAAATCGGCAGCGGCTTCAACACCACCCTCAATGCCACCGGACTTGGGGCGGGCGACACCGCGAACATCGCCGTTCTGCTGCTGACAGGCGATAAAAATTTCACCGTGAACGGCACAGGCGTAACCGTGGGGCAACTCAATATCAACAATGGCACCTTAAATGACGCGAACTGGAGCAATCTGGTCGGCGGCGGCATTACTTATTCGGCGCAGAACATCGCCCTGACAGGCACGGTAACGGTTGATATCAGCGACAACCAAAGCACGGACCGCAATCTTACCGGCGCTGGCGCCGCTCTGACCAAGAGCGGATCGGGAACCCTGACCCTTTCCGGCGCGAACACCTACACCGGCGACACGACAGTTGCCGGGGGAACATTGGCAGTCACCGGAACCCTGGGGGGAGGCGCTTACGCCGGGGACATCAGCAACGCGGGCGCGCTGGTTTTTGACCAGACCGCCTCTCAATTACTGTCGGGCATCATTTCCGGCACGGGCGGCATAACCAAGGACGGAAGCGGCACACTGGACCTTATTGGAGATAACACCTACACCGGCACAACCAGAGTCTCGGGCGGAGCATTGACAATCGGCACGGCAGGCGGCGACTGGAACATATCCGACCACCTGATCCTGGAAAACGGAACCACCCTTAACGCAGGCGGTCTCATAGGCATGACTTCCGGCAATCTCGCCATGCTGGATGTGTACGGCTCGGCAAACTGGTCAGGTGGCGACTTGAACATGGGCGCGGGCAACGCCATGAACTTCTATGTGCCCACGGACATGGCGGCGGGTGGCACCATGCTCACCGTGGACGGTGCGGCGGATATTACGAATAGCGCCGTTGCTGTTGGTATCAACGGCGGCAGTTCAGACCTGAAGGCCGGAGACACGATTACCCTGATTGACGCCACGGGTGGTCTTACCGCTAACCAGGGCGGCTCCCGCGCCCAGGGCTTACAAGGCATCGCCAAAATCTTTGAATTCGACCTGACCACAGATGCCGACAAGCTCTTTGCCACAGTGGCGAGCGCACAGAACAACGAACAACTCAAAGCCCTGTCCGAAGGCCGCGCCGCCGGACTTGCCTTCGTATCCCAGGGGGCTGACATGATCATGGGTCAAGGCATGGGGAGCCTTCTTTCAGCGACAAGGACGGACAGCATTGCCTCCTTTGGCGCGGCGATAGGCGGCGGAAGCTCACGCTACAAGACCGGCTCCCACATTGACGTGGATGGCGTATCCATGCTCGTGGGTCTGGGCTTGCGGACTCCCAGGGAATCAGGCTCCATAGTCGCCGGAGCGTTCTTTGAAGCCGGATGGGGCAATTACTCCTCCAGAAACAGCTTCAACAACGCGCCCTCGGTCAAGGGCAAGGGCGATACGTCCTACTACGGCGGCGGCGTCCTGGGTCGTTATGAAGCTCCGACCGGCATGTACGCCGAGGCGTCCTTGCGCGCCGGGCGCGTCAAAAACGACTTCCGTTCAAGCGACATCCTGAACAGCGACAGCGATACGACCAAATATGATTCCGGCTCGGCCTATTACGGCGCGCACGCGGGTCTGGGTTATGTCTGGAATATGAATGAGAAAGCCAGTCTTGATATGTCCACCAGGTATATCTGGACGCATCAGGCAAGTGATTCCGTGACCATTTCCGGTGACAGGATCAAGTTCAAGGACGCGGATTCGCAAC
>Ga0099364_10000976_pt1 | contig 48235 bp, 36 predicted proteins | sample TergutTh196P3_FD_73070 | JGI IMG/M metagenome (GOLD analysis project Ga0099364, IMG submission 73070) | Microcerotermes parvus P3 segment gut microbial communities from Pointe-Noire, Republic of the Congo - Th196 P3 | ecosystem: Host-associated > Arthropoda: Insects > Digestive system > Gut ...
GTCAGACTTACATGGAAAAGGTGGTATTTATGCGATCCGACAAGCGGAGCAAGGATGCGGAGCGCGCGAATAGGCGCATGGAAGCGCCTTTGAGCGAAAAGGAGCGCATAAGTACCACCTTTTCCTAGCTACGCACCAAAAGTTTACACATACTGTGACCAGTAACAGCGGGCTATCATATTTAGCTATTTTTACTCGTGAGCTATTGATTTATGCATAATGATATGATACGCTCGTGAGCAGAAAGACAAAAACAAAAATTGAGGTGACTATATGTTTTGTCCGGACTGTGGAGCAGAAAATGAAAGAGGCGTTATAATTTGCAAATCATGTGGAGCATACCTAGTAAAATCCTCCTCCGCTCCAACAGAAATGCTTTATAATAATCCGTCTCAGCCAGTAAATACAGTTCCCAACAACACGCAGCAATATGGGGAGCCTGCGCAGCAGAGTTACGCACCGCAGGGCGGCACGCCGCAGTACGGGGATCCTGCACAACAAATGTATACACCACAGGGCGGCACGCCACAATTCGGGGAACCTGCACAACAAATGTATACACCACAGGGCGGCACGCCACAGTACGGGGAACCTGCACAACAAATGTATACACCGCAGGGCGGCACGCCACAATACGGGGATCCGCCGCAACAGATGCCTCAGGCCCCCGTCGGTTCATCACCCTACGGCACGCATCCTCAACAGCCTGTTTACCCCAGCGTAAGTAGTGGAAAAAGCAAAATCTGGATACCAATAGTTGCGGCGGTCGTTGTTCTGGCGCTCACATTTACAGGATTGTATTTTTTCACAGACATATTTACCGGAGACAATAACAGCGGCGGCGGACAGGTCGTTAGGGAACCGAGGGGTGAGCGGGACGACGATGATGAAAACGGAGACGACGAAAATGGCTCCGGGTCAGAACCCGGCTCCGGGTCAGAACCTAGCTCCGGATCAGAACCTAGCTCCGGATCAGAACCTAGCTCCGGATCAGAACCTAGCTCCGGATCAGAACCTGGATCAGGCTCGGGATCAGAACCCGGAAGTGGCGGCTGGAGTGTAGATCCAGATATTATAGTGATTCCGGGCGGAGGTGGTGATGTCCGGGTAAATGGCGAAACGGAGTATTCATTCACGCCAAACACATCAGGCATATGGACGATTTACACGTCGGAAAACGGTATGAGCGACCCATTTTTGACTTTATTCGATCAGCTTGGCAACATGATTGCGTATGACGACGATGGCGCCGGAGATGTTAACGCGCTCATATCCGTAAACCTTAACGCAGGAGTCACATACACCATTCGAGCGGGATTTTACGACAGTGGTACGGGCAGCTATAACCTGATAGTAACTTCATCCGCAGCTGAGCTGCCCCCATCCACGGATACCCCCTCTCCGCCGCCGTCAACCGCAGGCACAATACCAAGCTACGGCGGTGAAATCCGCGTAAACGGAGTGACTGAATTCGAGTTTATGCCTAATCAATCCGGTCTATGGATTTTTGAAACGTTTGACAATGGAAGCAGTGATCCATACCTGACACTGTATGACCAGTACGGCAATTATGTTGCAGAGGACGACGATGGCGCGGCTCGTGGCACAAATTCACAAATGATTGCAGTTCTTGAAGGCGGAGAAACATATTACCTGTTTGCAGGGTTCTACGATGGCGGCGGCAGCTACACATTGTATGTAGCACCCCCATTTGTGTTAAACTCCAACGGAGGAGAGTTTCGAATATACGGCAATAATTTATTTGAGTTCACCCCAACCCAATCCGGCTTGTGGGAGTTTATAACGTCGAGCGCCGGTAATAACGATCCGAGCATATACATATATGACGGGGACATATATTTAGTCGATTATGATGACGACGGCGCGGGAGGCTACGACGCGATTGTAAGCGTGAATATAAACGCGGGGGATACACATTATGTATACATCGAATTCTACAGTGACGAGGGCGTTACTGACTTAATCATTACCAGACGATAGCGCGGCTCTCAGCCGCAAATTGAGAATGCAGAATGCAAAGCTATGCATTCTGCATTCTCAATTTAGGTACATACTATCGAACTTGTACACAAAATGACTAAAAATTCGCATTCTTCGCCCACTAACTAACAACCACTTATCACTAATCACTTGCGCCATAGGCGCATTGGGGGGAATTGTTTTGCTTACATTGTTACTTGGCCGTGCGGGAACCGGGAAAACAATGCATGTGATGAACGAATTAAAAAAGAGGGGTGAGGCAGGCGAGACCCCCCTTCTCCTTATCGTCCCAGAGCAATACTCACATAACGCAGAGAGGCAACTGAGCGCGATTTGCGGCGATGGTCTGTCAATGTACGGAGAAACGCTTAGTTTTACGAGGCTGTGCGGACGCGTTTTTTCAGAAACGGGCGGTGCACCTGCGCATATCCTTGACAGCGGAGGACAGATTCTTTTGATGCACCGTGCCCTCGAATCAGCGGCATCACAACTGATGGTTTTCGGAAAAAGAGGTCCGCGTACACAGTCGCTTGAAACACTGTTTGTCGCAATAGAGGAGTTCAAAAACTTAGGCATCTATCCAGAAACACTTGAACAGATGGCGGCACAAACGGCAAACCCTCTCCGCGATAAATTGTGTGATTTATCACTTATTTTTGACGCATACAACGCATTGTTACACACGCATGGATGTGACAGCACGGATAGACTGATCCTGCTTGCGGACAAGATGGAGGAAAGCACGATTGGAGAAACAGGTCATATTTATTTTGATGGATTTAATGATTTTACTGCTCAGGAGCTTCGAATTATTGAAAAACTCATAAGAAAAAACGCGGAACTGACCATTTGCCTGACTTGCGACTTGCAAAGTGCCGGCACGGATGTCTTCGAGATCCCTCGAAAAACTGTTGAGAGGCTCAGGCGGCTTGCGGGCACATATAATATCGAATGCAAAATGAAGATATTTGATGGGAAGGAAAAGGAGCGAGAAATTACTGATTCGCACAAAGCGGATGAATTGATATTTCTCGAAAAGCATTTCTTTGAGCACAGTATGGCGGAATATCCAGGAAAGTGCCGGACAATAACGGTTTACGCGGCACCTACACGCTATTCAGAGTGCGAACATGCTGCTTACACAATTTGGAAGCTCATACGCTCAGGCTACAGATGGCGCGATATTGGAGTAATGACCCGTAATTGGGACGAATACGGACAGGTGTGCGAAAACGTCTTTGAGAAATACAATATATCGTTCTTTTCGAGCGGCAGGGCTGATATCTTGGATAAGCCGCCGATTGCAATTATCGACGCAGCGCTTGAAATAGCTTCGTCCAGATGGGGGTATAAACAAATTTTCAGATACATAAAGTCAGGACTATTGGGCTTGGAGACGGACGAATGCGCAGAATTTGAGAATTACGCCCTTAAGTGGAACATACAAGGCTCGGCGTGGGTACGTGAATGGACGCTGCCGCCGGATGGTTACGGTAAGGTAGCTGATAAGGAAACCATGGAACGGATAAACGGCCTGCGTCGGCTGATAATCGAACCGCTTTTTAAACTGCGGGACGGTATGAAAGGAGTCACGGAAGCAGATGTAAAACTGCGGGTACTTCATAGTTTTTTGGGCGATATAAAGCTTCCTGAGCATCTTGCTAAGAAGGCGGATGAGTTTGAAAAGCGTGGAGAAACGCGTCTTGCATATGAGTACGCGCAGTTGTGGGATATCATTAAAAACGCGATGGAGCAGTTTTTCTTGATTCTTGGCAACACAAAGCTCAGTGCAGTTGAATTCAGAAAACTCATCACGCTGACACTGTCGCGGTATGATGTCGGAGTAATACCTGTGGCACTCGACACAACAGCACTCGGAAGCATGGCGATGAGCCGCCGCCGTGATTTGAAGTGCTTGATTATCCTCGGAGCGACAGATGAAAGTATACCGATGCTGACAAGGGGCAAAGGTGCGCTTTCGGATAGTGAACGCGAGGAACTCACAAGGCTTGGCGCAGAAATGCCGACAGGAATCGAGGAGCAGTACAACCGCGAAATGAACATGCTCTATTCAACAATGACGCTGCCTTCGCACGAGTTGATAATAACACATCCCACAGGCTTGGAGGAACGTCCATCGTACATAGTAAAGCGCTTATTGACCATGTTTAATATAGACGCGATTACGCTACCCGAAGAGGAATATATGACTGCGGCTTTGACACCATACCTTGAGCTTGTGATGATGAGAAAGAACATCGGACAGTACAAGGGGAACAGGGACAAATTGTCAAACAGTGCTGCACAGAAACTTTATGGACGTAAACTGTCACTGTCCGCGACGCGCGTTGACAGGTATTATTCATGCCCGTTCCAATATTTCATGCAAAACGGCCTTCAACTCGACCCTAGAACTCCTGCGGAATTTGATGCCTCGGCAACAGGGCTTTTCATACATAATGTACTTGAAGGCGTATCCGGTGATATTATGGCATCAGTTGGTTTTAAAAATGCAGACGAGGAGTTGTGCCGCAGCCTCACTGCGCGGCACATCGAGCAATATATACGTGGCACGCTTTTTAACTTTGAGGGGAAAACTACAAGGTCAAAATATCTGTTCCGCCGTCTTGAAGAGGATGTGTTTCGTATCACGCTTGATACACTGGATGAGCTTAAGACATCAGATTTTGAACCCCTTGAGATGGAACTTGATTTAGAAAACTATCTTTCTCCTCTAAAACTAAGAGGAAGCGTAGATAGAGTGGACGGTTGGGAGCATGGCGGTAAGTTATATCTGAGAGTTATGGACTATAAGACGGGTAAAAAATCGTTTAATCTATCGGATGTTCTATATGGCAGGAATATGCAGATGCTGATTTACCTATTCGCTCTGAAAGAATATGGAAGCATTAAATACGGCATGGAAATAATGCCTGCAGGTGTGCTATACGTACCTGCGCGTGATGTGTTTCTACAATTGCCTCGGAATACAACCGAAGAAAAAATCATTAAGAAACGCGAGAGTGCACTTAGGCGCAGCGGGCTTGTGCTAGATGACCTTTCTGTACTCGAAGCTATGGAAAACGGTGAAGAAAAAAAATACCTGCCCGTGAGGTTAACGAAAAATGGCATAACAGGCGACAGCCTCGTTACACCTAATCAGGTAGCGACGTTATCTGAGCATGTCTTCCATATGCTGCAACGTGCAGCCAGCGATATATCAAATGGTAAGATTGATTGTATCCCTTACTATAAAAGTCCGGAAGACAATGCATGCTTGTACTGTGAATATCACGCCGTATGCGCATTTGACGAAAGTTCCGGAGATAGGCGTCGGCTTGCTTGGCAGTTGAAAGCAAGACAAGTGTGGGAAGAGCTGGAGGCGAGAGGAAAAGAGAGAGGGTGATGGGATTATGAGTGCGAGTGAGTTTAGCTTTACTCCTGAGCAGAAGGCGGCGATAAAACATAGAGGGGGATCGCTGCTTGTGTCGGCGGCTGCGGGATCCGGTAAGACAAAAGTGCTAGTTGAGCGTTTGCTCGGTCATGTTGAGGATGGTGACAATGTTGACGACTTCCTTGTTATAACTTACACCCGCGCTGCGGCTACGGAGCTTCGCGAGAAAATATACGACGAAGTTCTAAAACGTATTGCGGTAAATACGGATAACAGGCGTATGCGACGACAGTCGATGCTATGCCGCAGTGCCGCGATAGGTACGATACACTCTTTCTGTACCGATATATTGCGCGAAAATGCATATCTTGCGGACATTTCGCCTGATTTTCGCGTTTCCGATGAGCAAGACAGCGAGATAATAAAAGCAACAGTCCTCGAGAATGTTTTAGATGAAGCATATGAGAAAATTGAATCTTCAGACAACTTTCGAGCTCTGATCGATGCAGCGCTGAGTGGCCGTGATGATAAGCGGCTTGCTCGGATGATACTTGATGTTCATACAATGTTAAAAAGCAAGCCAAACCCGCAGGCATGGATGAAAGAACAGATAAAAAAACTGTCGACGCTCGGTGTAACCGACATCTCCGAAACAGTGTGGGGGAAGCATCTTTCCGAAAAGACGCGCAGGAGTGTACATCACTGGTATGGCGAAATGGTGCGGTTGCGGGAGGAAATGAAGATATATCCGGATTTTGACGAAGCTTATGCAACGAGTGTTGACACGTCCATTGCCGGCTGCGATGCGTTCTTGAACGCGCTGGATAGAAGCTGGGAAGAAGCGCACAAGCTAAGTGAAATAGAGTTCCCGCGTCCAAAATCGATTAAAGGATATGATGGGTTAAAAAATATCCGCCAAAAGTGCAAAGACGAGTTAAACAAGTGTGCGGCTGTATTTTCGTGCAGCTCTGAAGAACATATTGATGACATTCAGTCGATCGCCCCTGCTGTAGCGTCGTTAATGCAGTTAATATTGGATTTTGACAGCAAGTACACAGATGAAAAACGCAGCCGCGGTATTGTTGATTTTTCCGATTTAGAACACCTGACACTCACGTTGCTCATCGACCGTGAAACGGGGGAAAAAACGGAACTCGCTTGTGCAATATCAAAACGCTTCAAAGAAATAATGGTCGATGAATATCAGGACATAAACGAGGTTCAGGAGCTCATATTTAATGCTGTATCGCAAGAAAGCAAAAACATTTTCATGGTTGGAGATGTGAAGCAATCGATTTATCGTTTCCGCCTTGCTGACCCGTCAATATTTCTCGGAAAATACAAGATTGCGATGAGCGAAGAAAGAAGAGAATATGCGGAGGGCAATGCAGAGTTGGCCTTGATTTTACTGTCTAAGAACTTTCGTTCGCGGACGGGAATTTTAGACTTTGTTAATTTCGTTTTTGAGCGCATCATGTCGGAGGAGTTTGGCGAACTGGATTACACCGATCGCGAAAAACTTGTTCCGGGCAGATGGGACGATGGGGATATTGAGCCTGCCATTGAACTGGAGGTTATTGACATGAGTGATTTGGACAGTGACGAGGACGAGGAAAGTCCCGCCAATGTTCAAATCGAGGCGCAGTTCATTGCGGAGCGAATATCAGAGATGACAAACAGCGCATATAGTATTCCCGACGGGCAAGGAGGAACGCGGCGGATTGAGTATTCCGATATTGCAATATTGCTGCGCACTGTGAGCGGAAAAGCATGGCAGTACGCTGGCGCATTGGCAGAATACGGAATACCTGCTGATACGCCGGATTCGGATGGGTATTTCGAAACTGTCGAAGTATCTGCGGCTCTGTCGCTGCTGTCTGTAATAGACAATCCTATGCAAGACATACCGCTTGCAGCTGCGCTTCGCGGTCCGGTATATGGTTTTTCCGCAGATGAGTTAGCGGAGATACGTTCCGCATCAATGGGCACAGACTATTATAGCGCAGTTGTCAAAGCAGCTTTTTCAAACAAAAAATGCGCTGACTTCCTTAGAGAGATAGATGAGTTACGTATGCTAGCGGTGGATATGCCCGTTGTCAGGTTTATCTGGCATTTTTACAATAAAACAGGGCTTCTTGGACGCGTCGGCGCCATGCGCCGCGGTAACAAGAGGCGTAATAATCTGATACACTTAGCGGAATATGCTCATAAATTCGAGCAAAATGGTCACAAGGGACTGTTCGGATTCCTGACGCATATTAGAGACATTCAGGATAAAGGCGCACAGTTAGCCGGCTATGATACAGTGTTATCGCAAAACGTCGTTCGCATTATGAGTATACATAAATCCAAAGGGCTTGAATTCCCGATAGTTTTCCTAGCAGATACCTCTAAACAGTTCAATTATATGGATATGCAAAAACCTTTGGTGCTTCATCCTGAATTTGGCGTAGGCTTAAAGCGGATTGACCGTCAACGGCGCATCGAGTATCCGACAATCGCGCGAATGGCAATTCAAAGTAAACTTAGACAAGAGATGCTAGCAGAGGAACTGCGCGTATTATACGTAGCTATGACGCGTGCCCGCGAAAAGTTGATTATCACAGCGGTATTCAAGGATGCGGGCAGAAAGATCGGTGGAATAGGAGCGGTGAGAGGAACGAGGAGCGAGGGAAAAGGAAAGTACGATATTCGGATTCCGCCTGCAGTGCTTGAAGATGTGAAATGTATGGCTGAGTGGATTTTTGCTGCACTGGCACCGCTTCTTAAAGGTTCAGGCAACGAGGACGATACGTTGTGCCGCAATAGCTCAGAGATCGAGGGGCAGGGGGCACAGGACGGGAACCAAGCGATAGGCGGCGGGAAAGCTTGGTGTTGGGATAGTTCAGAGATCTTGCCCGAAAATTGGAAAATGCGAGTAATTCCTGCTTCTCGCTTTTTCGGGGCGACTAGCTCTGTCAGCCCGCCGAGGAATACACTGGAGAAACCCATAGTGTCTTGTATCCCCTATACAAGTGCCGGCGACAACACAACACTCGTTGAAAACGACGCAAGTCCTCAGCCCTCACCCCTACCCCCTCCCTCAACTACCGAGGAACGCAGCAAAATCAATGATTCCTTAAGCCTCAACCATGACTCATATTCCGAAGAGCGTGATGCAACTCCGCAATCGGAGGCGCTTGAGCGTTTACATAAACAATTTTCTTTTTTATATCCACATGTGAGCGCACCGGATTTGCCGTCGAAATTGACGGTGACTGAGCTGAAAGGTAGATTTATTGATACAGATGCCGCAGATGACTCCGAAAAGGTCGTATATGCTAAGGAACAAGTGGCAAGGAAGCGGATGTTCAACTTTGAAAACCCAGGATTCATCTCGAAAAAAACTGGACTCACAGCCGCAGAGCGCGGAACGGCCCTGCATCTTGCTATGCAGTATATTGATTTTCAAAAATGCATCAGCGCTGAAGGAATAGATAATGAACTGCGCAGATTAGTCGGTATGGGATTTCTCACGGATCAGCAGGCTGACGCGGTTGACACACAAAAAATCACGCGCTTTTTTGAGTCCGCTATCGGAAAGCGCGTGATAGAAGCAGCTAATGTAAAACGCGAATTTAAGTTCTCATTGCTCAGCCAGGCAGAGCGGTTTTTCCCAGGCGGAGGTGAGGATAAAATACTGCTGCAAGGCATAGTTGACTGCTTCTTTGAGGAAGGTAAAGAACTAATAATCATAGATTTCAAAACAGATCATGTTACGCAAGATACGCTGGAAGAAAAAGCGTCCAACTACACCCCGCAACTCGCAGCGTATTCAGATGCGCTCGAACGTATAACAGGGAAATATGTAAAAGAGCGCATAATATACTTCTTTGCGATTGATGCCGCTTGCACTGTCTGAGCATTACCATTTACCGGCAGTCAACAACAGCTGTTGCTTTATCTCCCATAGTTTTTGCGAAAGATCAACGTAATACGTCTGCGGATTCTCAAACCGCTTGATTTCATCCCACAGTAAATCCGTCTGCTCGGCGCAGTAAGCCTTTATACCCTCGACGCTCGGCGACGAATAAACAAGCGCACCATCTATGAATATTGGCACAAGCAACTCTTTCGCGGTGAAATTCGTGAGCGTTTTCGTCTTCCAAGTAGCAAGCGGATCGAAAATAGTGTGTGGAGCCCCCGAATCAATGACCTCGTCAAAAACGCAAAGCTCGTCAGCCAAAGCCTTTCCTGTCTCATTGTCAAACAGACGGAACACTTTTTTAAAATGCGGATTCGTAATTTTTGTAAGACTCTCACTCACCTTGATTTTCGGAACGATATTTCCCACGCCGTCTTCCATTGCAGCCAACTTGTACACGCAGCCGAAAACCGGGTCGCTTTTTGCAGTTATAAGCCGCTCTCCGACGCCGAAAATATCAATTTTGGAATCTTGCATCATAAGATCCTTGATAAGATACTCATCAAGCGAGTTTGAAGCAACTATTTTGCACTGATTAAGCCCTGCATCATCAAGCAATTTGCGGGTCTGCTTGGATAAATATGAAATATCGCCCGAATCCAAGCGAACGGCGCAATTCGTTATGCCCTTAGGCAGCAAAACATCCTTGAATGCTCTAATCGCATTCGGGACACCGCTTTTTATAGTATTGTATGTATCAACAAGCAGCGTTGCGTTATTCGGATACAGCTCACAATAAGTCTTGAAAGCCTCATATTCGGAATCAAACATCTGCACCCACGAATGAGCCATAGTCCCGCTTGCCGGGATGCCGTACAGCGTATCGCTCAATGTGCATGACGTCCCAGCGCAGCCGCCTATGAATGCCGCCCTCGCGCCGATCACCGCGCCCTCGACGCCCTGCGCGCGGCGCGTCCCAAACTCCCAAACAGTGCGCCCCTGCGCAGCTCTCACGATCCGGTTAGCTTTTGTCGCGATCAGTGATTGATGATTAAGCGCCAGAAGAATAAATGTCTCGATAAGCTGCGCTTCAATGATTGGCGCTTTCACGGTCATAATCGGCTCATTCGGAAAAACAGGAGTACCCTCGGGAACCGCGTAAATATCCCCCGTGAAACGGAACGTCCTCAGATGTGACAGAAAATCCTCGCTGAATATCTTCTTAGAGCGCAAATACTCAATGTTCTCATCTTCAAACCGTAGCTGCCCAATATACTCAATGACTTGCTCCAACCCCGCAGCAATGGCAAAACCGCCTTGATCCGGCACTGAGCGGAAAAACACATCAAAATACGCATTCCTTTTATAATAGCCATTGCCAAAATATCCGTTACTCATGGTAAATTCGTAAAAATCACAGAGCATGGATAAATTTATATCTTTAATAATATTCACCTTCTTTAATTATATGAGCAAGGAAGGCGAAGACCGCCCCCCTTGCAGCACATTCATGTCCGGCGCACAAACCCTGATCCCAAGGCAATCGCTTACGAAAGCACTCAAGTTGAATGCCGGTGAGGAATGGGTGTTTTTGTGCCCCGTAAGCGCAACCAAGGACGGTGGAGCGCTCGCGAATTGGCGCATGGATGCGCCACCCCGCGATAGGGGCACAAAAATACCTTTCCGAACGCAAGGCACGGTACAGTTACCATTTCGTAAGTGATTGCCCTGCCATATCCCTGACCCCTACTTCTCGCCTCCGACTACGACTATGTTTTTCAGAGCGCCGTGCTCTGAATCATAGAAAGCCTCGTTGAGCTGGTCTAGCGTGAACCTGTTGGTGAGCATACAATCAATATCGACAATGCCCTTACGGTAATAATCCATATACTTGGCAATATCCCGCCGCAACGTGACAGCGCCCATGACGCTCCCTGTAAATCGCTTGCCGGAAAGAAACTCCATTGCGCTAAACTCATGCATCATTTCTTCTTCGCGGAGACCATGCCCGATAATAACAGTCTGCCCCCAAGGCGCCGTAATATCGACTGCCTGGCGTTTTATACCCTCTCCCGCGACAGCTATGATCGTGTGGTCGGCGCCGTATCTATAGATTTCCTTGACAGCATCGACGGGATTGCAATTCTTCGCGTTGATAGTGTGTGTCGCACCGCATTTTTTAGCAAGCTCCAGCTTACTATCCAGAACATCAATAGCATAAATCGGACACGCCCCTGACACACGCGCCCCCTGAACTGCCGATAGACCCACGCCACCGCAACCTACGACAGCCACGCTCTCACCGGGCTTAACTTGACAGCGGTTTAAAATAGCGCCGAATCCGGTAATAAATCCGCAAGCCAGCGCTGACGCCACGGCATAGGGGATATCGTCGTCTATTTTGCATAAAAATGCCTCATGCGCGTTCGTGTACTCTGCAAAACCGGTCGCGCCGAGGTTCGTTTGAATTGGGATTTTTCCGTTTGAGCGCGTATACGGGCCGGGTGCGCGGAACGCCACAGGAGGCAGATTCTCGCAGAACCAAGAACGGTTGCGTAAGCAATTGTCGCAAACTCCGCAGCCCGCCCTCACAACGCCGCATAACACCCTGTCGCCGGGCTTGACATATGTTACCTTATCTCCAACCGCATCAATGATTCCGGCTATTTCATGCCCAGCCGTTGCACAGCCCTCATATGGCCCGTGCTCGCCTCTGATTCCATGGAGATCGCTGTGACAGATAGTGCAGGTCATAACCTTTAAGCGGACTTCATAATCTTTCGGTTCCGCAAGTTCAGCTTCTTCAATAACAAACGGAGCGCCCATTTCCTCAGCAATAGCAACTTTGCATTTCATAATAAAACTCCTTTAAATAAATAATTCAGCGCGTCATACCGCCGCCGCCGTCGCATAGCGTTTCGCCGGTCATAAACAGGTTCTCCTGTGCGAGAAACAGAATTATCCTGGCAATATCAATAGGCTGCGCTACTTTTCTGAGTACGCTGTTCTTTGCGACCATTTCAAACATCTCTTTGGGTGTCGTTGAGTGCATCGGCGTATCGATCATGCCGGGAGCGACATTATTGATAGTTATATTATCCGGGCCGAATTTGCGGGCAAATGCCTTTGTTTGCACAATGCTTCCGGCTTTTGACGCAACGTAGGCCGCAGTGCCGACACCTCCGCCGAATGCCGTGACGGAGCTGACATTGACGATGCGACCGTACTTTCGTTCTGCCATTCCGGGAATTACTGCCTTCATGAAATTATAGTGACCAATAAGATTGGTGTCGAGTACCTTGTGATACTGCTCAATCGGGGTGGTCATAAGCATATCGCCGCCCATCTGACCTTCTACCCTGTCGGCTTCGATTCCTGCATTGTTAATGAGGATATCGATCCGGCCAAATGTGTCCACAACTTTTTTTACTGTCTCGTTGACCTCGTCTTCCAGACCAACATTGCATTTAAGCGCTATTACATCGTTTGAAAACTCCTTGATTTCCTTTTCCACTTCGCTGACGGTTTCCAAACGGCGCCCGACAAGCGCGACTTTCGCACCCATTTTGGCGAGCTGGATAGCAGTCTCGCGGCCAACGCCGCTGCCTGCGCCGGTAACAATCGCCACTTTACCGTCAATGCCATACTCTACTAACGATCTGCTCATAATAAAAGACTCCTCCTACAGTTTTTTTATAAAGCAATTATAAAACGGGCTGTATGAAAAGTCAAATCTAACATTGAAGACAATAAAAACGGTTTATTGACAAGTTGCAGTTCACGGGGTAGCCAGAAACAGGCGTGCCCAGCGACTGCCGTGAGGGAATTCCGGTTTTATCCCGGAACTGACCGAACAAAAGGCGCATAATACGCCTGTTTCTGGCGGGGCATGAACAGTAACATTGACAATAATGAATAAATGATATAAAATTTACACGCAACAACCCATTAATTTGACATATTGCTGTCAACACTAAATAGTATATTTATTATAGGAGGGTATTATGACAAAAAAAGAACGGTTTCTCAAGATCATGAAAAATGAAGGGCCTGTAGAATGGATGGGATATGGGTTCGACGCTTATCCGCAGATTATGTTCCACTGCTGCATCGACCCCATTTCTATTTGGGACATCCTGTTCATCTCCGGTGAAAATGTCGTCGACAACTGGGGCGTCACACACCGCTATCTCCCCGGAGATCCCGGTATCATCCCGACGGTCACAGCAGAAAACCAAGTTATCAAGGACATCACGAAATGGCGTGATTATGTAACGTTTCCTGAAATCCCTTCCGATCTGGATTGGGCCGGAGCCAAAGCTCAGATCGATGAGATCGATCGTGACGAATTGCTAGTCATGGTTCCAACATTTCGCGGACTGTTTGAGCGCGCACACTGCCTTATGACATTCGAAGAATGCCTCATGAACATGTACGTTGAGCCTGAAGCTATGTACGAATTATTCGGTGCCTATGCCGATTGGAAGCTCAAGGTGATAGAACTGCTCATAGACAATCTCCAACCGGATATTATCCACTCGCATGACGACTGGGGCGCGAAGGATAAACTTCTATTCTCCCCGGAAAAATTCCGCGAGCTGCTAAAGCCACATTATAAGCGCATGTACGACTACATTAAGTCGCGTGGAGTTCTCATCCAGCATCACTGCGACTCGTACACCATGGGGCTTGAGAATGATATGCTCGATCTCGGAATAGACATGTGGCAGGGCGTTCTCCCGTCAAACGATATCCAGCTTATCAAAAAGAATACCAATGGAAAACTGCTTATGCTTGGCGGTCTTGACCAAGGCGTCATTGATAAGGCTCAAGGTGAGGTCACTGAGGAAGAGATTCGTGCGGAAGTTCGCCGCGCTATCGACGAGTATGCTCCGGGAGGCGCATTCCTACCTTGTGTTGCCAGCCTTGAATGCCTGAACACATGGGTCACGCCGATAGCAATAGACGAATGCTACCGTTACGGCGAGGAATGGGTTAAGAAGAACAAGTAACAGGGAGCATGCAAGAGCTTGTCATTGGTTATGATTGGAACGCCGGCGCAAAACCCGGTATATGGGTAACGCGCCGGTGTTTCGATGAGTATCTTGTGTGCACAAGTCACGATTTCATTGTGCGCAAGTTGGCAAAAAATTCGCATCGCTCGCCCCTGATCACTGATCTCTGCGGGCGCAGCCCGCGTTAGGAGTAAGACTATGCTAAAGGTTTTTAAACGTCTTAGGAGGAGAGAGTGGCTGATGATATGCGTCAGCCTTGTATTTGTTTTTGCACAAGTGTGGCTCGACCTGAGAGTGCCGGATTATATGTCGCAAATAACACTTATTGTTTCATCTCCTGACGGCGCTATAAGGGACGTATGGCTTGAAGGCGCAATGATGATACTATGCTCGATTGGAAGTGTCGCATCATCAATAATCGTCGGTTTCTTCGCGTCAAGGGTAGCAGCCGGCTTTTCCCACCGTTTGCGCAAAGACGTGTTTCGTCGCGTTGAAAGCTTCTCCATGGAAGAGATAAACAATTTTTCGACTGCCAGTCTCATAACACGCACAACAAACGATGTAACGCAGATACAATTGATAATTGCAATGGGAATGCAGTTTATAATTAGGGCGCCTATCATAGCGACACTCGCTGTCAGCAAGATGGCATCAAGGCATTGGGCGTGGACAGCGCTGACCGGCGGACTTGCGCTTGCAATAATGATAATGATCATATCGCTTATGACCTACGCCATGCCTCGATTCCGCAGAATACAAACGCTTACCGACAACCTTAACCGCGTGACGAGGGAAAATCTGACGGGGATACGCGTCGTCAGGGCATATAACGCGGAAAGCTTCCAAGAAGGAAAGTTCGAGCAGGCAAACGTGGACTTTATGGCCAATAACCTGCAGGTACACCGCGCTATGCAGCTTATGAACCCTGTCATGCGTCTGGTAATGTCCGGATTGTCGCTAGGGATATTCTGGATCGGTGCTTATCTGATTGAAGGTGCGGCAACGAACGAGATGAAAAACATTCTCTTTTCAAATATGGTCGTCCTCTCGCAATATGCCATGCAGGTTATCATGTCGTTTATGATGCTCACGATGATATTCATACAGTTGCCGCGAGTTGCGGTATCAGCGAAGCGTGTCAATGAGGTGCTCGATACCGAGCCGAAGATAATGGATGGAACTGTCGGTGAATCCCCGGCGGACATTATTGGTGAAGTTGAATTCAAAAATGTCAGCTTCAAGTATCCTGACGCGGATGAGTACATTTTACACAATGTCAGTTTCAAGGCGCAGCGCGGAGAAACTGTCGCTTTCATCGGTTCGACCGGCAGCGGAAAGTCGACGATTATAAACCTTGTGCCGCGCTTTTATGACGCGACGGAAGGGCAGGTGCTTGTCGATGGTGTAGATGTCAGGGATTACACCCAGGAAGCGCTGCGCAATAAGCTTGGATATATTTCACAGCGGGCGGTTTTGTTCATGGGGACTGTAGCGTCAAACATTGCATTTGGCGATAACGGTAAGCCCCCTGCTGACGCAGACAGTATTAAAAATGCCGCAAGAATTGCTCAGGGCGCGGAATTCATTGAAAATATGGACGGTGGTTACGACGCGCAGATAGCGCAGGGCGGGACAAACGTGTCGGGCGGACAGAAGCAGAGGATATCAATCGCGCGCGCTGTTTGCAGAAATCCGGAAATATATATTTTCGATGATTCATTTTCTGCTTTGGATTACAAGACAGACAGAGAATTACGTCGCGCACTCAAGCATGAAACAGAAGGTGCGACATGCCTCATAGTCGCTCAGCGTATAGGCACGATACGTGACGCAGATCGTATCGTTGTGCTTGATGAGGGAATGATTGTCGGATCGGGAACACATCATGAGCTTATGAAGAGCTGCGGAGTCTATCAGGAAATAGCATATTCGCAATTATCGGGAGAGGAGCTTGGGGCATGAGCAAAAATGAATATGAATTTGGGCAAAACAGACAGCCTCCTCCCCGAGGATTCGGACCGGGGCCGGGCGGCGGACGCGGGTTTGGTCCAGGCGGTGGACGCGGCTTCGTCGGCGCAGTGGAAAAACCGAAGGATTTCAGCAAATCCATCTCAAAATTGTTTAAACACGCCAGAAAGTATCTGCCTGCGCTTATCGTCGCTATAATATGCTCTATAGTCGGCACCGCAACAGCACTTGTTGGGCCGGGCAGGCTAAGGGAAATCACCGATATTATCACAGCGGGGATGTTCACGGGAATTGATATAGAACGCATTTTGCGCATATGTACTGTTCTTCTAGTTATCTTTGTTACAGGCGCATCGCTTACATATGTGCAAGGATATGTAATGACCACGGCGGCTCAGCGATTCGCAAAAGGACTCCGGACTGATATATCAAAAAAAATAAACAAACTTCCTCTGAAATACTTTGATACGACGACATACGGAGACATACTTAGCCGTGTTACGAACGATGTCGATACAATTACAATGGCGATGAACCAGAGCATCGGTATGCTTGTAACATCAATAACACTGATAGGCGGATCTATGTTCCTTATGGCGATTACGAACCTGATACTGGCGGCAACTGCTGTGGGGGCAGCGCTAATGGGCTTTGTGTTCATGCGCGTGGTAATGAAAAAATCACAGAAATTCTTCTCTCGTAATCAGAAAAATTTGGGTGCGCTCAACGGCCACATCGAAGAAATCTATGCAGGACACAACGTCGTTAAAGCTTATAACGGCGGATTTGCGGCGATTGAGGCATTTGACAAGATAAATGACGCTTTGTATGAAAGTAATTGGAAATCGCAGTTCCTTTCAGGGCTAATGATGCCGGTTATGCACTTTTTCGGAAATCTTGGATATGTGGGGGTGTGTGTCGTCGGCGCGGTGCTTGCGATGAACGGCAGCATATCGTTCGGAGTAATAGTCGCTTTCATGATGCTTATAAGGAACTTTACACAGCCGCTCGGGCAGGTTGCCCAATCCATGACTTCGATGCAATCAGCGGCTGCGGCAGCGGAACGAGTGTTTGAGTTTCTGGAGGAGACTGAAATGGCTGACGAGAGTGGCTCGACAGAAGTTTTATCGGAGGTTACGGGCGGCGTCGAGTTCGACGGTGTTGTTTTCGGTTACGATCCGGACAAAACAATAATCAATAGCTTCTCCGCAGATATTAAACCGGGCCAAAAGGTTGCGATTGTCGGGCCGACCGGCGCCGGAAAAACGACGATAGTAAATTTGCTAATGCGGTTTTACGATACAGACAGCGGAGAAATAAGGGTCGACGGCGTACCTATATCAAAGCTCACACGGGAAAATGTACATTCGCTGTTTTGCATGGTTTTACAGGATACATGGCTGTTTGAAGGAACGATAAAGGAAAATGTTGTCTACAGCAAAGCAGGCGCTTCCGATATCGATGTCGAAAACGCCTGCAAGGCGGTAGGTATGCATCATTTCATAAAGACATTGCAGCAAGGCTATGACACTGTGCTTGGAGACAATGTGAATCTTTCCGCCGGACAGAAACAACTTTTGACAATCGCCCGCGCGATGATTGAAAATGCACCGCTGCTGATTCTTGACGAGGCGACCAGTTCCGTCGACACGCGTACAGAGGTTCTTGTCCAACGCGCAATGGATAAGCTCACCGAGGGCAGGACATCGTTCGTGATTGCGCACAGACTGTCGACTATCAAAAACGCAGATACAATTCTCGTAATGCGGGATGGCGACATTGTGGAGAGCGGAAATCACGATGAGCTTATCTCTCAAGATGGCTTCTACGCAGAATTATACAACAGCCAGTTTGAGTCAGCATCATGACCTGTCTTTATAAATTACAAACTTGTACAGCACAAAATTCCACAGGGTTGCGATTCCGCTGACAAAGAATTTTCCGATTGCAGGATCAATATTAAAATACTCGTCCAAGCCATAGAGCATCAAGCTTGTGATGGTCAAATTCACGAAGTAGAGCGCCGTGTACAGCGAGAGTTGCCGTGCAAAAAAACCTTTGCTTTTGAAATTTATGTATTTGTTAGCGAGAAAAACGCTCCAAAACATTATTGAATATATTATAATATTCGCAATGATATAGTGCATGAATGTTCGCAACAACAGGAAAAGCGCATACTCGACGATAAATGCGCTGCCGCCGATGATCAGATATTTTACCAAGTTCCAACGTGTTTCATTATCGATCTTAATTTTGATCACAGGCCACCTTCAAAATACATGAATTTCGCATCCCCCGACAACACTTGCGGCTTCTGCGTCAGGTTTCGCTGAGAAACGCGGCGCGATGCCGTATGATTGATTCCAGCAGCTCCAGCCGCTTACCTTTTAGATTATGTTCAGGATGCCTCTCAAAACTGAAATCAGTCAGTTCCTTTGCCAGTTTCCGCTGCCGCTCCGTTAATAACGCCTTGATAACCTCGGGCTGTGCTCTGGTATACTTCCTGTTGTTGAGGATATAGTACACCGACCTGTAACCGGGGTTAGTCAGATCTTCGGTGGGGACATCCCCAAAAAGCGCCATACCATTGTCAAATATAGGCGCTAACCTATCTATGTCAAAGGTTTCGTTGTTTTGGATGAATCCAAAATTGCCCAGATGCCTCATATTCAACGCGAGGGCATCAAACAACACAATATCAGCAAGCTCTTGGTAGAGCTTGCTGTTTCTGTCCAGACTCCGTATGAAAGCGCTGATGTCAATGGATAATTTTTGCGCGGCTACATACGAGAATCCCTCCGATGTAAACAGCTCACATACAGAACACAACTTACCCATCCATACATCCAAGTCATACCCTATATAGTTGAGCTGCAGCTTGCGGGCTATTTGCGCGGCATAGAATTCTGAGAATTGCTCTGTCGCATAAGGGCCTTTCCATGACAAGCCTGCTTTATATAGATATATTGTGCCGTCTATTTTTCTCCAAGCCTTATCAACCATGCCATCTGTCGTGAATTCCGGAGAACGCACAAACTCGGTGATTTCAAACGACCCTTCACCCGAAAAGGCAATATCCGCTATTTCTTCACTAATATCATTGCTAAATAGATTGCAATCCGCCCATTTCTTGGTCGTGTCTTCTTTGCGTTGCATCCAGAAATCGTCTATTAATGACATCCCTCCGGTGTAGTCAATTATATTATCCAAGTCGGCGGCCAAAGGTTTTCCGTTTCGCATGACGCAGTATCCAAGGTCGCTGTAGACTGTTGGCGCAAGTCTGGTGATTAGATAATGGGCTATGTTTGGCGCGAGTTTCATTTCAAGCGGCATTCTCTTCTCGTCGATAATGCGAATCAACTCAACAGCAACTCTACCATCGTCTACAGGCCGGATTTCGAACTCACACACGGGTATATCTTTGCGCATTAAATAAAAATTACTCATATTTACACAATTTCAATTATTTCGACTACGTCGCTGAACACTCCGGGCATAGTCACTCCCATGCTGGTCATTGTGATACGCTTTCCCGTAACATCGAAGTAATGCTCTGATATTCTTCTCATGGCTGCGATGAATACACCACTGTTGCTCTTTTCTTCAAATAACCTGTCAATGACAGTCGGCCTGAACAAATATTCGCTCTCAGCCAAATAAACAGGTCCAAATCGCTCACTTTCAACATAAACGCACTTATTCCACTCATCTATCAGCGCTATTACATCGTCATCAATGATATTATAGACAATGTCATTTACTGTTATTTGTTTTTCGGTGCGGTTAATCTCGACATTTCTGATATCACCCATGTTATAAAGATGTACTCCGGAGCATAACAACCAAAATACAAGGCTATCTCTGATATATCTATTATGGTTGAATCCGTATTCAATTTTAATGGAGCTTAGAACGTCTTTGATGATCTTTGGATGATCCACCCTCATAATAATACCTCCCGGCAGCCTTATTCGCGGTCGTGGCTGCACGTTTCATTGAATAGTGAATAGTGAGTAGTGAACAGCGAATAATACAAACAACGATGTATGAAAACCCCAAATTTCATATTACTCACTATTAAACTATTCACTATTCACCACACACCGCTGCGCGTAAGCGCTCTCCTATGGTGGACCCGAAGGGGATCGAACCCTCGAACCTCACGGATGCGAACCGTGCGCTCTCCCAGCTGAGCTACGGGCCCTTGTCTTCTGATAAAATTTTATACCTCGTCGGCGTCTTCGCTCTCATCAAAATCAAGCTCAAGAACCTCCCCACAAGAGGCACAAGTCACCGAACCCTCGGTCAGGTCAGACTCACTGAGCTCAATATCCGTACCGCACTTCGGACATTCAACTTCAAGGGAAAAACCATCGCCGCTGCAAAACTCGCAGTCGCACTCATCGTCATCGTCTTCGTAATCGTCGTCGTAATCATCGAAAAAGTGATCGTCATCATCGCTATCGTCATAGTCGTCATCGAACAGGAACTCTTCTACATCCGCCAAATCATCCGAGATCGCATCAAGCTCCTCTCCGATGTCGAGCGCGTTTTCACTCAGTTCATGAATCTCCGCCGCCATGGAAGAAAGCGTGTCGATTATACCCGAAAACAACTTTCCCTCTTTTGACTCAGCATCAAGTCCCAGTCCCTCTGAAAGACCTTTCAAATATGCGACTTTTTCCATTAATGACATAAATATAACCTCCAATGTAACTAGCCTTTTGAGCGTTCAAGATACTCGCCTGATCTAGTGTCTATCCGAATTTTTTCACCTTCGCTGATAAAAAGCGGAACCTTTACCTCAGCGCCGGTTTCGAGCGTCGCCGGCTTCATTACGTTTGTCGCTGTGTCGCCTTTGAAGCCGGGATCAGTAGCGGTAACAACAAGATCGACAAAATTGGGCGGGTCTACGCTAAAAACCTTGCCTTTATATGAATGGACTATGCAACGCATATTCTCCTTAACGAATTTGAAATTATCGCCTAAAAGGTTGCCGTCTATGGGATCGGATTCGTACGTTTCAAGATCCATGAAATAATACAAGTCTCCGTCGCTATAGCTGTATTCCATCTCCCGCCGCTCGACGACCGCATTTTCAAACTTGTCCGATGGGTTGAAAGATGTCTCGACAACCGCTCCTGTAATGACGTTCTTCACTTTTGTACGAACGAACGCAGCGCCTTTTCCGGGCTTTACATGCTGGAACTCGACAACTTGCATAACCTTTCCGTCCCATTCAAATGTAACCCCATTTTTAAAATCGCCTGCAGAAATCATTTATTTTCCCCCTAACGGGCATCAAGCGCCCAAGTTGAGAATTTCAGTCTAAGGTATTCTAACTCATTTTTATCTCTTATGCAAGGAAAATTAAAGAATAATGAGTTTCTTTGTTAGATTTGTAATGTTTTCACATCCTTTGTCCGTGATGTATATAACATCCTCTATCCTGACACCAAAGCGGCCCGGCAGATATATACCAGGTTCTGCGGAAATAACGGTGCCTGCCGGCAACACGTCTTCAGATGTCTTTGAAGCTCTCGGTGCTTCATGCACCTCAATCCCAAGCCCGTGACCAAAGCCATGTCCAAAGTATTCACCGAAACCGGCATTTTCTATCACCTCGCGAGCCTTGGCGTCAACCTCGCTTCCCTTAATCCCGGCACACGCAGCTTTGATTCCGGCTTCCTGCGCACAAAGAACGGTGTCATATACCCTTATCATCTCTTCGGTAGGTTTGCCAACGCATAAAGTCCTTGTCGTATCACTGCACCAACCATCCACGCGAACTCCAAAATCGATCGTAAGAAAGCCATTACCGATTTTCGCATCACCCGGCACTCCGTGCGGCAAACTTGATTTTGGACCGGATACGACTATTGAGTCAAACGCTTTGTCGTCTGCCCCGTTTTGTAAGAATCGGTACAACAACTCTGCGGCAAGTTCTTTTTCGGTTATGTCCGTGCTTATTAACGGCAATACTTGCTCAAATGACTTTTCAGCAATGCGCTGCGCTTTTTTCATCTTTTCAAGATCAGCCACAGATTTAATCATGCGTAGATCACGAAGCAGTTTTTGCGCGGGGACTAGCTCGACTTTTAACTTCTCTTTCCAGTCGAGATATTCTGAATATGTGACTGAGCTTTCTTCAAAACCACTCGAAGTCATGCCATGCTCTGCGAACAAGGCGCTTATATGTTCAGCATACGGAGACTCGTCCGTTACTTTAAGTACATTTGCACCAGTGATGGCTGACCCGGCGGCTTCTATATACCGCGAATCGGTGTAGAACCACGCGTTTTGTTCCGATATCAGTAACATCCCTGCGCTTGACTTAAATCCTGTCGCGTACAATCTGTTTGCCGGGTTGGTCACAAGTATTGCACTATACTCCTGCTCAGAAAGTTTCTGCTGTATTCTCTCTATATTATTCATAACCGCTCCTCGAACGCCTTATTTGCACACGCAACTCGAAATGGGACTTCTATTGCGAATCTCAGTGCATGAAATGGATTTTTCAAACTCAGTGGCCGCACGATTATAGACACCACGCCAGCGCGGTTTGCGGCTAGTGTATCAGTAAAAATCTGATCTCCTATAAGCGCAGACTCCCTCGCGTCGAACCCTTTTGCCGCCATCGCTCGCAGCAAGCTATCCGGAGAAGGCTTACGAGCATTTTTGATGAAATCAATCCCTAACTCTTCCGCGAACGTCTCCACTCTGCTCTTTTGCCTGCTATTTGAGATGAAAAACAGCATTATACCGCTCATATTCATGTCAGCGACCCATTTGAAAGCAGAATCACTAGGATAATGCTCGCTGTATTTCGCAATCGTATTGTCCACATCAAGCATTAGGAATTTGATGCCAAGTTTTTTCAGAAAATAAGGAGATATATCCGAAAAAACTCTGAAAGAATAACGCGGCACAACCAAGAAACCCATTAATAGTTTTGTCTTTCTATATCTTTTATGTTCTTTTCGATATTCCTGCGCGGAGTCATGATTTCGTGGCCGCAACCCAGACAACGAAGCTTAAAGTCCGCGCCAATCCTCAATGTCCGCCACGTTTTTGACCCGCAAGGATGCTTTTTTTTCAAAGTCAAAACATCTCCGACCTTAATATCCATAATTCAATCATAAAGCGGATATTTGGTGCAAAGAATCTCCACTTCAGCCCGGATGTAGTCCGCTTTTGATTCATAATCCGAAGCAGTGAGATAGATAAGCTCGGCTATCTTGTTCATGTCGTCCTCAAGAAAGCCGCGGCTCGTGACAGCCGGAGTTCCGAGGCGGATGCCGCTTGTGACTGAACTGGGTTGCGTGTCGTTCGGTATCTTGTTCTTGTTCGCAGTGATGTAAACATTGTCGAGCATTCGCTCCATATCACGGCCCGTTGTATTGAATTTACACAGATTGACCAGCATAAGGTGGTTGTCGGTACCGCCGGAAACGAGGTCGAATCCGTATCGGATAAGAGCTTCCGCGAGCGCTTTTGCATTCTTGCGTATTTGACGTTGGTAATCTTTGAATTTCAGTGTTAAAGCTTCACCGAAAGCAATGGCTTTTGCAGCAATAATGTGCATAAGCGGACCCCCTTGTGCACCTGGAAATACCGCCGCATCAATCTTCTTTGCAAGCCTTTCATCATTTGTTAATATAAAGCCGCCGCGCGGGCCGCGCAATGTCTTATGCGTCGTACTCGTGACAATATCGGCGAATGGAACTGGGTTTGGGTGCTCCCCTGCGGCTATGAGCCCGCTGATGTGCGCCGCGTCGACCATTAGATAAGCGCCGACTTGTTTTGCTATATCCGAAAAACGTTCAAAATCGATGATCCTCGGATATGCGGACGCACCGGCAATGATCATCTTTGGTTTGTGCTCTTTTGCGAGCCTGAGAACATCGTCGTAATCAATGAGATTCGTATCGGCATTAACTCCGTATGATATCATATTATAATACTTGCCGGAGAAGTTAGCGGAGCTGCCGTGGGTAAGATGTCCGCCGTGGTCGAGGTTCATGCCTAAAACAGTATCACCGGGGTTGCACAATACCATGTAGGCCGCATAGTTCGCGGTTGCGCCCGAATGCGGTTGTACATTGGCGAATTTTGCGCCAAAGAGCTCACATGCGCGGCGGATTGCTATTGATTCGGCAACATCGACCTCTTCACAGCCGCCATAGTATCGGCGTCCTGGATACCCTTCGGCATATTTGTTGGTTAAAACTGAGCCTGCAGCTGCCAAAACTGCTTCACTTACAAAATTTTCGGATGCAATAAGCTCAATATGCCTGCGCTGACGCGAAAACTCCTTTTCAATTGACTCACCGACTTCCGGGTCATGCTTAGTAATTAACGATATCATTTCTCTAATCACGATGCTTCTCCATTATAATCATATTTTTACCCTAACCATTATACAAAAATGATCCGGTCATTTCAACTGGAAAATTATTTAAAAATTTACTCAAAACGTGATATAATTGGATAACGAGTAACAGTTATTGCTTGCAGATTGAATATCGGAGGAGTTATGTTTACTGAATCGGAAATAATGGAGATTATCAGGCTCTTAGAAGAGTGTTACCCTGAGCCGTATTGTGCACTTGAATACAATAAAGATTACGAGCTGCTGTTTTCTGCACGTCTTGCAGCGCAGTGTACAGACGCACGCGTAAATATGATCACGCCGACGTTGTTCAAGCGTTATCCGACTCTTGAAATGCTAGCAGATGCCGATGTGGCTGAGCTTGAAAAAATTATTTACCCGTGCGGCTTTTACAGGACGAAAGCGCGGGACATCATAGCTGCAGCATCGATGCTCTTGAGTGAATTTGATGGGTGCGTGCCTGACACAATAGAGGAATTATTGCGTCTACCGGGAGTCGGGAGGAAGACGGCTAATCTCATGCTTGGCGATATTCATAATAAGCCGGCAGTTGTGGTAGATACACATTGCATTAGGCTTTCAAACCGCATTGGTCTTGTAAGCACGAAAGACCCTGTGAAAATCGAGACAGAACTGCGTGAAATCCTGCCTCCATCAATGTCATCCGATTTCTGCCACCGCCTCGTACTGCACGGGCGCGCAGTATGCACAGCAAGAAACCCGATCTGCGGTGAGTGCTGCATATCGGGCTTATGCAAAGCAAGCGCTATGAATATTGACAATAAAGTTTTGTAAGTGTATGATTTGAAAACAACAGCTTAAGCCAAATAGCTGAGAGGAAATAACAAATGACTGGGTGGTTGAGAAATGTTGTTCGATCGTAACATTGATGCGAGCTGTGCGTACTGCCATCACGGCACAGCGTTAGGACGCGATGAATTTATTTGTATAAAGCACGGAATCATGCACGGAAGCGGATATTGCAGATCATTTCGCTACGAACCGACCAAACGCATACCGCCTGTTGTACCCAGTCTGGATACATCGGGGGTATCCGATGAGGACTTTATGTTGTAATATCGTAACTGCTCAGGAGGTACCCGAGAGAGTGGCTTTTTGAAGCGATTCTCTATGGCAGGAGGCGGCAGCCACTGCACATATAATCCATTAGTGGCTGGGAAAGCTTCAAAAAGCCACTCTCTCGGGTACCTCCTGAGCAGCTATGTAATATCTATCAAGACTGTGCCATCCGGCAAGGTAAACGACGCAGGGTTTATCTCGCCAACCAAACACTCTCCGGCTGACATGGTATAGACTAACGAACCGGTTTCATCATATTCCTCAGCGCCTATTACGAGTCCAAGCTCAATTGATATGTAGTATCTCATGGTATATCCAAGCAAGGGAGAGAGGTATTCCGCATATAGGCAGTACTCACCGCCGAACTCGGTATACCCCGCATCTACTACATATTCTTGGTCGAGTTCCAATATATCTTCATAGGTAACAAGCATCTGCCACTCATCTGCGTTTCTGTGTCTGTCTCCCGGGGAGCCGATAACACCTATGTAAGGAGTGCTATCGCCTCTATACCAGATATACAACATATCAGCAAAGATGATGATACGTTTTTCAGAACCTGCAGACGGCAATATGCGCAACGATGTCGCACCGTCCGCTACGCTTGTGCTGATGTGATATTTTGCATGGCCATCTTCCCAAAAAGTCTCAATTAAAACATCACGGCTGTAAATATCCGGACGGGACAACGTCGAGATGATAGCTTGAATCGTATCCGGTGCAGCAACGATGCGGTTGAGCGCATCCGATTGCGCTAATCCGGAGGGCTCGGGCGATGATTGGTTCCCGGGAAGCGGTATCGCATCGTTATCGCGTCTGAAATAAGACATCAGAAACATCACACCGATGACGGCAGCGATGAAGAGAACGCCGAAAACCGTTATTCCAAGAATCCTTTTTATACTCATTTTGATTTGCCTTTTTTATAGACGAGATATACGACAATTGCGGCAATCAATATAGCTGTGAGCACCAGCGCTCCGAGCAGTACCGATGTCCTGATCTCATCGCTCGTTGCGATAACGACTGCCGCAATGCCCAATACTCCGCTGATGGCGTATAAGACAAAAACAGCCTGCTTCTGGCTCAAACCCATGTCAAGCAAACGATGGTGAAAATGCCCGCGATCAGGCGACATGGGGTTTTTTCCGCGCAGAAGCCGCCGCAAAAACGCGAACGATGTGTCGAACAGCGGCAGCGCCAGCACTAAAAAGGGCGCCGCGATCGAAACAACGGCATAGAATTTAAACAGGCCAAAAATCGATACAGTCGCAAGTATGTATCCAAGCAGCAGCGCCCCGGTGTCTCCCATGAAAATCGTCGCAGGATTGTAATTAAAAGGCATGAAGCCAAGACATGCTCCTGCGAGAGCCGCCATGATAATTGCGACATTCACATCCGCATCAGTCATAACCAGCGAAATAATAAGCATAACGACTGAGGAAATTGTTGACACACCAACAGCCAGACCGTCAAGCCCATCAATGAGATTGACGGAATTTGTGATTGCAACTATCCAGATAACAGTGATAGGAATTGAAAGAGAGTTCAAGTAAACATAATCGGAACCGCTGAAAGCAACAGGGTTTGAAAATGCTTCTATGACAACTCCGTGGCCGACAGCTATCAGAGCGGCGGCTATCTGCACTACGAGTTTTATCAGAGCCGGGACCGGTCTAATATCATCAATAACTCCGATAATCACAATAACCACAGCGCCTATCAGCACGCCTTGTACTTGCTGCGTGATATCGGCCAGAAAAACAACGCTCAGGACGAAACCTACAAAAATTGCAAGCCCTCCAAGCCGAGGTATTGGCTTATCATGCACCCTGCGGGAGTCCTTTGGAACATCGATCGCTCCTACGCGATGCGCGAACCACTTAACCGCAGGTGTCGCGGCGAAGCTGACTATCAGTGCTGCCGCAACCGCGAGACCAATTCGTAAATACAATGGCATGTAACATTGCCCCCAAAATACTATGTAACTGCTCAGCACCCCTCTGCAGAACCTTACAAGCCTCGTCATTGCGGCCTCCGAGCCGCAATCCCCTCTAAATACGCAGGGGATCGCGTCCTGAACTCGATTCAGGACCGCAATGACGGGAGGGGGTTCTGAGTAGTTACAATACTAAACAATAAATCCGACTTTCTTATACACTGTGCTGAGCGTTTTGTTTGCTGCGCGTGATGCTTTTTCCGCGCCTTGCTTGTAAATGCTTTCAAGGTATGCTTTGTCTGAAATAAGCCGCTGAGCTTCCTCGCAGATTGGCCGCAGGGTTTCGACGACAGCCTCTCCCACATGCTGCTTTAGCTTGCCGTAGCCTTGTCCTGAAAATTCAGATTCTATCTCAGTAAACTCCTTGCCCGTGCAAGCCGAATAGATTTGAACAAGATTAGAAACTCCGGGCTTGTTTGCAGGGTCATACCGTACGCTTGTCTCGCTGTCCGTAACCGCGCGTTTGAACATGCGGATGATATCCTCCGGCTTGTCAAGCAGGAGCACACAGCCGCCATCGGCGATTTCGGACTTTGACATTTTATTTGTGGGCGTTTGCAAATCCATGATCCTAGCGCCAATTTTTGGAATATACGGCTCCGGCAGCTTGAAAACATCGCCGTATACCCCGTTGAAGCGCACAGCGATATCGCGCGTAAGCTCAATATGCTGCTTCTGATCGTCGCCAACCGGAACAAGGTCAGCCTGATACAAGAGTATATCTGCGGCCATCAGCGCAGGGTACGTGAACAAGCCCGCGTTAATATTCTCCTCGTTTTTAGAGGATTTATCCTTAAACTGCGTCATGCGTGACAGTTCACCGAACATCGTATAGCAACTGAGGACCCAACTAAGCTGCGCGTGCGCAGGAACATGGCTCTGTATGAAAAGCATGTTCATATCCGGGTCAATACCGCAAGCTATATATTGCGCAAGCTGCGCAAGCGTCCTTTTGCGGAGCTCATCGGGATCCTGCCGCGCCGTTATCGCGTGCATGTCCACTATCATGTAAAAACAGTCATATGTTTCCGATAACGAAGCCCAGTTCTTGAGAGCTCCGAGGTATGTGCCAAGCGTCAGATCTCCGCTTGGCTGAATCCCTGAGAGAATAATTTTCTTGTCTTCCAAATAAACCGCCCCCTAACTTCCGATGCCCAGCTCAGCGGCAAGCTTTTTAAAGCCCGGCATTGAGTTTTCTATAGTTGCTTTAGCGACACAGTATGCGATCCTGACGTATCCGGGGCAGGCAAACGATGTGCCCGGAACGAGCAGAATGTTGTATTTTTTTGCTGCGGCTGCAAATTCCTTATCATCGCCCGGGGTTTTGACCCACATATAAAACGCGCCCTGCGGGAACACCGGCTCGAAACCGCATTCAGTCAATCCCTTGTAGAGCAGCTTCCTGTTATTGTCGTAAGCCGCAACATCGGTTGTTTCATTCAGACATTTTGCAACTACCCTTTGTATCAGCGATGGAGCGTTTACGTATCCGAGTATGCGCGTAGCAATGCCCGCCGCATCGAACACAAGCTGATAATCGTCGATCTCGCTCGGTATCACGATATACCCTATCCGCTCGCCTGACAGTGACAGTGACTTCGACCAAGAGTAGCAGACAATCGTGTTTTTATAGAATTTCGCAAGAAACGGCACATCAATTCCGTCATACGCCAGTTCGCGGTAAGGCTCATCGGATACAATATATATCGGAGCGCCGTACTCCGCTGCTTTTTCATCCAAAACAGCGGCAAAACGCTTTATTGTCTCCTCAGAGTATATGACGCCCGTTGGATTGTTCGGGGAGTTTATTATGATTGCCTTTGTCTTTTGGGTTATATTTTTGCGAAGCGCTTCCGGATCCGGCTGGAAATCACCTGGACTTGCAGGCACAACTACAAGCTTTCCGTCAAAGTTGCCTACATAGTTTCCGTACTCTACGAAATACGGAGAAATAGCGATGACTTCATCGCCGGGATTGAGAAGTGTTTTGAAAACAACATTGAGCCCGCCGGCGGCTCCGACCGACATGATGATATTGCTATCATTATATGACGTTCCAAAATTCCGATTCAGCGACTCAGCAACTGCGAGCCTTACATCGTTAAATCCAATGTTTGACATATATCCGTGTAATGCTACGGGGTCCTCTGAATTAACTATATCCAAAATCGCAGCCTTAACAGCCTCCGGTGCAGGGAAGTTAGGATTGCCGAGACTGAAATCATATACATTTTCGCGGCCATGTAAAGCGGCCAGCCTGTTACCCTCCTCAAACATTGCTCGTATAACAGAGTTATTCTGCGTGAGCGTCATCATTTTCTCGGATATCATTTCATATCATTCCTTTCAGAAATCGTATCATATAGACAAGTTCCATCAACTTTGTATCATACTCGTGTTTTAATCAAATGTCTACAACTATGAAAACATCTTTACCAAATCTTCTCCTGTTATTTCGTCGGTCATATTGTTTCGTCTTAATTCGAGTAAGCTTTGCGGCAAGCCCTTGACAAGCGTATTGACACCCGGTTCAACAGAAAAAGTAACTTGGATGCCAAGCTCGTTTAACAGTATTGAACTGATTAAGCTGATTCTGCCGTATGGATATGAAAACGCGAACACATCCCCTATATCTTCGAGCAACTCTTGCATCAATGCGAAATCATTTCTGAACATCTCTATATAGTCCTCTTCGCTTTCGTCATCGAGTTGCAAAACGCCTTGTCGAAAAGGGTAATCATAATCATACCCGTCGACATAATGCATATCAAAAGAATGACTCTGTACGGAAATCAAGCCGGATTCCACCATTTCAAGCGCTTCGATATCGCCGAAACGCGCCGCAATTCCCTCGCCCGTATCTTTGTACGTATCCTTGCCATATGATACGCCTATCACGAATATTGCCGCATGAAAACCGTAACGCTGCAATACGGGAAATGCATGTCTGTAGTTGCTTAGATACCCATCATCAAACGTAATCAAAACAGCACGCTCCGGCAAATCATGACCCAATAACACATAATCGCGCACCTGTTCCAATGAAACCGCTGTGTAACCCGCCTCATATAGTGCGTGCATATGTTCTTCAAAACGGGCTATAGATATTGCCGCACCCCGCCCGCCTGTCTCGTTGAGATGGTGATACATCAAAACCGGAAGTTCCTTTGTGTAAAGCTGGAGTGCAGGCGGTTCTTTAGAGGAAAACCCATCAGCAATCACAGAATGTACGTTTTCTTCAGTCACCCAAATCCCGAAATCGTCGGGAATATACGTGCTGTCGCCGCCATAGATCCGAGCAATCATCATATCGCCGACTGCGTTGCGGAAATGTCCGGGATCATAAAAATACCGGGGCTCATAGCTGACTGAGGATGTGATGAAATACCAAAAGCCGCTGATTTCCGCTATCCTTGAATAGAACTCTTGTACCTGCTCTACTACGTATGCATCTATCCCCGCAGCTAGCAACGGAGGAGCCACGATAATCAGTTCGACTCCGTAGCGCTTGCACATATCAGCTATTTCAGCCACTGCCGCAGTTGTTTCTTCAATAGCTAACATGCCATGGTTCCAAAAGCCGGGATCTAGAAAATCAGGGTACTTGGAAACGTATTCATCGAGCGCTCCAATCGGCTCCACATCACGCCGTGTTTTGTCATATTCTCCTGTCTCCGCGATAAAAACGTCATCTCTGCCTTGAACATAGCTTCTGCGCTCATAAGCGCTTATTTTGTTGAAAGAGTACTCGGGATCGGCATAAAGAAAGGGTACCCTCCATAATGGTTTGAAAGGTTGCTCTGTAGTAAGACCTCTTATGTGGGCGGAAAAGGACACTGCGCTGACTGTAGGCAAAAACAGTATCAATTGCTGTGGACGATGAGTTTCAATGAGATATATGGCCAGCCTTGCCGTATAGTCCATATTCGCCCCGTAATGAAACATGTTATACCAACGCAAACCTGTATGGCTTTCCAAAAATTCTGTGGTAAAAGCGCTTGTATTGCTTGGACCAACTGCAAATGCGTCAAACTGCCCGCGCAAAGAGTCAATGTAAGCAAACTTCCCGGTCTTTGGGTTATTTGTCATACCATAAGAATGCCAATCATAAACAGAATCCCCGAAAACACTGAAAGGATCGACAATAATATTCAGCGCCGGTATGGGCATAAGTACAATAATAACGACGCATAACAGCATAATAAACCAACGTTTTGCCGACATAAAACCCTCCTACCTTCTGCTCCCAACATCCCCGTCTACTGCCCGCCGGTGGAGTCAACCCCTTGTGGGTGCGCCCCGTTAAAACCCTGCGTAGATAAAGGTAGCCGAAAGCGCTCTGCCCGAGTAAAAACCGAACACGATAATCGACGAAAAAGCTGCGAGCATTACAGCAAACTGCACAATAGGACGCGCCTCATTTAACATTTGGCTGCAATCCGTGCCGCGTTCCGTGATCAAGTCACGCGCTCGTAATACAATAATACCGGCCACAAGTATCACATAATCCGCAATATCCACTCCAAGATTCAATAGCGTACCATTCCAGAGCTCGTTAATGTGGAGATTGAATAATGTATACCTCAACATGCGAAGAGCTTCCATCGGAGACCCTGCGCGTACAAAATATCTTAATATCCCCAATATTGCGAACGTGCGCAGGATCGCGAACACCCTCCCAACGCCGGAACGTGTTCCATCTATCCCGGTTTTCGCTCGCAGCTTCACCATCACTGGCTCCGCTATCAGCGAAGCGCTGATCAGCACGCCGTTAAGCAGTCCGAAAACAGGCAAATGTCTGCCCGTGCTATGCCAGACTCCAACAACGATATAAACACAGAATGTGGCAATGAAGACGGGAATCATTTTCCCAACGCTATTGCCGAAAATTTTCCTGGTAAGCCTCCCGAGTTTCCCGATTGGCCTTGAAAGGGCAACCGAGTAAAAAAAGTAATCCCGCAGCCATGTTCCAAGAGTGATATGCCATCTGCGCCAAAAATCAGCAAGTGAGTTTGCGAATAAAGGCTGCCGAAAATTCTCAGGCAATTTTACGCCAACGATTTCCGCTATTCCAAGGGCTATGCTGATTCCGCCGGCAAAATCGGCATATATCTGTATGCCATAGACCAAGACGGCAAATATAATTATTACGCCACCAAAATCCCTGTACCCCGCGAACACAGTATTGACGATTGGGTCTGCGTAATTTGCTACTACAAGCTTCATGAAGTATCCCCAAATGATTCTCTGCATACCGCTGCGCGAGCGATCCCAATCCCATCCGTGCCCTGCGAAAAGATCCCTGGCGATATCAGCATGACGTGATATTGGCCCTTGAATCAGTTGAGGAAAAAAGGACAAGAACAGCGCAGTTTTAAAAGGATTCTTCTCAGGCGCTTCCTTCCCCTTATATACATCAATTAAATAGCCCGCTGCCTGAAAGGTGTAAAAAGATACACCTGTTATCATGATAACGCCCCAAGTTGGGAACACAAACGCACCAAACTTAAAAAAAGCCAGCATACCGAAGTTCAGTGTAAGGCACAGTGCCAATGGAACCCGCCTTAGCGCCTGTTTTGCGCTATTCTTTCGCAGCATTCCTGCCCATATAGCAGAAAAATGTACGGTTAGAATTGTGAAAGAGATCGCGACTAACGCCGTCCAGCTGCCAAGCAGCCAGTAGAACAGGATGCTTGAAATCAGCAATACGCACCAGCGGAACTTACGCGGCGAGATAAAAAAACACAGAAGCGTAGCTATCAAGAAGATTAGGAACGCCGGGGAAAAGAAACTCATACACTTGCACCTAAATCTCTCAATAGCGCCGCAATTGCTTCAATAGAATTGAAGTTTTCGGGTTCAAGATGCTCAAGCCCAATGTTTACCTTAAACGCATCATTTAAATCGCTGACCAACGTTATCATGTCAAATGAGTCAAGCAACCCGCTTTCGATCAAGTCGTTTTCATTTGCCCAGTCGACACCTGACCGAATTCCTTGTAGTATCTCAACGATTTTCGTCACAACCAGCCTCCTAACGCGGACAAGCCGCTGCTATCAATTATCAGTTAGTACCTAACGTAGCAATCAGTAAACACATTGTCCGCTGTAAATCCGAGGCCTGCGAACATTGCAAGCGACTCGGCATTATCCGAGCTGATCCACGCATGAAAGACAGGCGTTTGACCATCGCGGACTTTTGTTGCGGCATAGGCTCGGTAGAGCCTCCTCCCGACCCCCTGCCCCCTTGCTTTGTGCGAGACAGCAAGAGCAGGTCTTTGCCCCAGATGAATAACCCCGATTATCGCACCGTTTTCCGCGCGTACGCAAAATGCCCCTTCAAATAAATCACGGCAAGGCAAATCCACTTCTATCGCGCAAAAATGCTCACCTAAAACGGCATATGCTTCTTGGGCGCTCGCCGGTTCGACACCTTCGGGAGAAAGGTCTCCTGTTATCGCTAACGCGGTGTGCCTTCTATGTGTTTTAAACAGGACAAATCCATTGTCAAGAAGCCAATTGACGGCAGCATCCGGTCTTTGATCTTCGCGGTATATCAACTCCACCGCAAGTATTTCCTCATGCGGAGCAAGCACAGCCGACGCATCTATAATTCGGAAACGCAGTTTAGTAAAACCCTCGCGCCGCTCGAAGAGAAACAACGCTCGATCATCGTAAGCAACTGTCATTACTCCGCTTGAGAAGCATCTCTTCAACCCATCGGGCCTCATATAATCGTTGCCGACCGTTCGCGGGTAGTTCTTTTGTAGTTCAAGGAAGGAATCATAATCCACTGTAATACTCCTCCCTCGCACGCAAACGGTCAATCTTACCGGTCGGTGTCGCGGGCATTTTATCTATTTTAATTATAATGTTCGGAAGCATATACCTAGGAAGACGCCCGTTTAACTCAGCGGCGAGCTGCTGATCTGAAATACTGCCTTCAAAAAACAACAGAATTTTCGATTTTTCCTTATCATAAGCACAGAAGACTAAATGTACATCATCAATGCCGGCAACGATTGTCTCCACCTCGCCGAGCTCTACACGGCAACCCATGTGTTTAATTTGATTGTCAGCGCGCGTCATGAAGACAAGCTCGCCGTACTTGTTCATCCTTGCGATATCGCCTGTGCGGCAAACAATATCACGGTAATGGCTGTTGAGCGGATTTTGGACAAATACTTCATCCGTACGTCCGGGATCTCCGTAATATCCTAAACCGACGCCAACGCCGCGTATGTAAATCTCTCCCGGTTCACCATCCGGCACACTTGCGCCATCCTCGTCAAGGAGCAATATTTCGTATCCGCTGCAAGGATATCCGATGGGAACGCTTTCATCGTCTGATAACTCTCGGTTTACGATATAATAAGAACAGTCAACTGTAGTTTCAGTTAAACCGTATGTGTTGGTGAAACGCGTTTCGGGCATAGCTTGCCGCCAGATGTTTAAAATCTTCACGGGCAAATTCTCGCCGCCAAAAATTACATCCGTGATTCCCTCTGGTATGAATTTTTCAAAAACACCGCTGTTGGCGATTAGTTTCGCTGCCGCGGTGGACCATGTAAGGACATTTGCCTTCATTTGCTCCACCAACTTCATAGCTCTGAGCGGAGAAATAAAAACATTCTTTGGTAAAAGATGCGTGGTGGCGCCGTTTTTTATGGTCGAGTACATTTCTTCTACTGTCGTGTCAAAGTAAAACGGCGTTTGTCCTGCAAAAATGCTGTGTTCGGAAAAGCTAAACGTGTCCCCCAACCATTCCATCAAGTTGACCACAGAAGCGTGTGAAATCAATGCGGCTTTCGGCAAGCCCGAAGAACCTGACGTAAATATCGCGTAAGCCGGATCGTTCGGAAAAATATTGCGCCTTGCCGTTTCAAGCTCATATGAATCCGGAGCATGGGAGGGTAGTTCCGCAAGCGTTTTCGCGCTAATGGTCATAGCGGGGTGTATAGACTTTAAAAGTGTATCCGAATAATCCTTTGGGGCACTTCCGTCTAAAGGTACATAAAAACAACCGGCATACAAAGTGCCTATAAAAGCGGCAATATCGGCTACCGAGTGGTTAGTCATCACAGCGACCGGCATGCGCAAACCTTGTGCGCGCATCGCTATCGCTGTGCCAACACTTTGTCCAATTTCTTTGAGCTGTGAAAACGTCACGCGCTCATTTTCGTCGGAAAAGGCAGTTTTACCAGGAAATCGTTTCGCCGAATGTTCAAGATAATCCAGTAAGTTGTGCAATTAATCAAACCCTCTCAATGATAGCCTGCTGTCTTTCTGCCGGAAAATATGTCAGAAGTTCTATAATTCACATCAAGTCTGTCTTGTCTAGCATCTTCATCAACTCGTTTATGAATTATAAGTCATCAGACATTCGGTTGTCAACGTAGCAAGTATTTGCTTTATCACTCCACAGCATTCCGGACCGTATCCCTGAGAAATGCATGGTCGTAATGCTAAAGGCTGTCACAGCTAACGTTATTAATATTTAACATAGCACTCTGTCAGCACGTTGTCCGCAGTAAAACCCAAGCGTTCGAACATCGCAAGCGATCCGGTATTGTCCGGGCTAATCCACGCATGAAAGACGGGTTTTTGACCATCGCGGACTTTTGTTGCGGCGTAAGCTCGGTACAGCATACGTCCGATTCCCTGCCTTCGAGCTTCGGGCGCAACGGCAAGGGCAGGTCTTTGCCCCAAATGTATTACCCCTGCAATCGTCCCATCTTGCGAACGTACGCAAAACGCGCCTTCGAACAACTCTTGGCAAGGCAAGTCCACTTCCACTGCGCTGAAATACTTGCCAAACATGGCATACGCTTCGTCCGCAGATGCACGCTCGATCCCTGTCGGGGAAAGGTCGCCAGTTATCGCAAGCGCTGTGTGTCTTTTAAGGGTTCTAGTTTTGACGAACCCTTGGCTAAGAAGCCAAGCGGCAGCAATTTCCGGGCTGCGGTTTTCGCGGTATACCAAAAATGCCGCAAGCGTATCCTCCTGCGGTGCAAGAGCCGCAGACACATCCAGAAGGCGGAAATAGAGTTTAGTAAACCCTTCGCGCCGCTCGAACATGAAAAGTGCTCTGTCGTCGGCGGAAACTGTTAGGGTACCGTTCAAAAACCGCTGTATTAAACCATCGGGCAGCATATAATCATTGCTAATCGTTCGCGGATAACTCTTTTGCAGCTCCGCATAAGAATCATAATCCACTTCAATATTCCCCAAGTTCTTATTGCACAGCACTATTGCGCTGTCTAATGATAGCCTGCTGCCCACTTATTATTTAGATTAAATAAACTGGGTACTACAATATTCTCAAGTCAGAATTATACAGCATTGAATAATCGGTTGTCAACTGAAGGAGTGACACTACACAGTAACGAATTTTACCTCTGTTACACGGTGTAGCCAGAAACAGGCGTGCGCAGCGACTGCCGTGAGGGAATTCCGGTTTTATCCCGGAACTGACCGAACAAAAGGCGCATAATACGCCTGTTTCTGGCGGGGCATGAACAGTAACTTACCTCTTAAGTTTGGGATCAAGCGCATCGCGCAACCCATCACCCAGCAAGTTGAATGCCAGAACAGTCAGCATGATAAACAGACCGGGGAATGTTACAAGCCACGGAGAACTGCGCATGAATTCCCTTCCTGTCGCAGCCAATGCGCCCCATTCCGGGTATGGAACCGGTATACCGAAACCAATAAACGAAAGCGAAGCAGCGACGATGATCGACATGCCGAAGTTAACGGTGAAAGCCACTATTATCGGACTTAGACCGTTAGGCAGCACCCTGGTGAATACGATGCGGAGATTTGAAAGCCCTATTGCGCTTGAGGCTTCAACAAATTCCGAATTTCTCAGTGTCAGTACCGATGCTCTTGCCACACGTATGTAAATAGGTATACCCGATATCCCGACGGCTAATATCAGGTTTGGTAGGCTTCGGCCAAGTGTGCTCACGATAACCATGCCTAAAAGCAAACCCGGGATAGATGCCAATATATCCGAAAAGCGCATAATGGCATCATCGGTCTTTTTGCCGAAAAATCCTGCTATCGAGCCGAGAGCAACACCGAAAACAACTCCTATAGCACTGCAACCGAACCCTATAGCCATAGTGTATCGTGTGCCGTATAGCAGGCGTATGAGCAAATCCCGTCCCATGTGATCCGAGCCAAGCCAAAACTCAGACCCCGGTGCTGTGAGCCTCATGTTCATATCACGCGCGGTAATCATCTCGTATGAGACGAAGAAAGATGCAACGAACATAATAAGCAATAATCCGAGAATAATGAATCCGGCCATCGCGCCCTTGTTTTTCCTGATCCTGTAGAAGATATCACCCATTTGGCTGCGTTTTCTGTATTTTTTTGTGGCAAGAACGCCCACGCCGCTTGTCTGCGCAGTTTCAGATTTACTTGCAGCATCGTTTTTATACATTTCGGACGCGAGTCTTGTCATTGAAGTTGCCTTTTGTGACCCTTCAGCCTTGTCAGCAGCGGCATCCCTTTGTGTTTCGGCAAACCGGCTCACAGTGAAACCACTTTGCGCTTCGGCATGAAGCTCTTTTGAAATACCGGCGTCTGCGGCAATGCTGACAGCTCCCATGCTCTCGGCACCTGACGTTTCAACTCCGGCATTGTGCCCTTGACCCTCCGCTGCCACAGTCTTGATGATCTCTTCCCCGCAATCATCTCTCATATGCTTAGTAGTTGGAACTTTCTTCCTTTTTCGTGAAACAGAGATGTACTGGGCTTTTATCCTCGGGTCAACAAATGCATAAATTATATCGACAATGAGCTGCACCAAAACGTAAAGGACAGCTGTCATAATTATGGTCCCCGTAGCCGTCGTCACATCACGCTGGAAAACTGCCTCAGCAGCCATTCGCCCGATACCCGGCCAAGCAAAAACTGATTCAACAACGACGGAACCCGCGAGTTGTATGCTAAAAGAGATGCCCGCAGCTGTTATAATAGGTATCCATGCGTTGGCCAGCGCATGCCTCCTGATTACAGCCCGCTCAGGTACGCCCTTTGCCCTAGCGGTGCGCAAATAATCTGATTTCAAAACCTCAAGCATACCGGAACGCGTTTGCCTTGTGGTCGAGGCCGTCAGCGACAGGCCGCTGCATATGGCCGGCAGTATCAAGCTGCTGAGCCCATGCTCCGTACCTCCCGGCGGAAGCCATCCCAGATGGAAAGCGAAAATCAGGAGCAACAGCAACCCAACCCAGAATACCGGCATCGACATGCCGACAAGCGTAACGCCGGTGGTAATGTTATCAACCAGCGTCCCTGATTTTTTCGCCGCTGTAATACCCAAAGGAATCGCGACGGCCATTCCGATGACAAGCGCAGAGAAAGAGAGAATCAGCGTGTTCGGCAGCCTTCTTATAAAAGTACTCCACACGCTAACTCTAGTGACGATTGACACACCCAGATCGCCTTGAGCCAGGTTTAGCATATAAACACCGTATCTGTAGAACATAGATCTATCCAGATTATATTCTGCACGAAGGTCGGCTATTTCCTCCGGGGTCAGACCTTCCAAAGTCACAGCGTCAAATGCATCGCCTGGAGCAAGTTCCATAAGCGAAAACACTATAAACGACACGACAATAATGACAGGAATCAGAAACAGCAACCTCTTTATCACATAGCGAATCAATTTTGCCACTCCTTTGCACAGCCTGATCAATATAATCCTTTCCCATCTCGCGGAGCGGACTTATTGCGCTATGCTTCATTTCATTCTTTGTTCGGAAAGGCCGGGGCACGGGACCCCGGCCCTTCTTGATGCATTCCGGCCGCTTAAGTATTATTCAGCGGTCATGTAGATTTGTCTCAGGTCAACCCTTTGAATGTCGGATCTCAGGATCATTCCTCCGACGGTGTTGTGGTAGACTATGCCGTTTACGCGCCAGTAGAGGGTTGTCGCCGGCTGCTCCGCAACGAATATCTCTTGTATTTCCATGTAAATTGCGCGGCGGGCATTTTCATCTGCCGTTCTTGAAGCTTCATCGATCAGCGCTGTTACACGGTCGTTATTGAATCCTGCCCTGTTCATCGAACCACCGGGGTACATGGCGGCGCGAATGGATCCTGCGTTCGGTGTGATTGTCGTGAAGAACACGCTGATCTGGCTCTGGTTGTTGCCCCATGCAAGGTAGGCGTTCATTGGCCCCATGTCCATGAAGTTTATTTCGGACTCGATTCCGATATCTTCAAGCTGCGCCTGTACAACCTGAGCAGCCCTTTGGTTTGTGATAATCGCGCAGGAAATCTCAATTGTCTCTCCGTTCCAGACTGAAGCATCCAGATACTGCCTTGCTAAGTCAAGGTCGCGTTCTATTACGGGAATACCGGTGTTGCGGAACTCAGTCGTGAAGCCCCAGAATGTTCCGTCGGTGAACTCGGCATCAGCCCATTTGCCTGCGGCGCCAATAGCGATTTCGCGCTTGTCTAAAGCGTGCAAAACTGCCATCCGGAAGTTCAGGTCGCCCGTAATTCTGTCAGCCAAGTTAAAGTTCAGCCCCTGAGGATCATTAAAAGCAAGCCCATGCACTGTCCAGTTGTCGGGATCGTCCTCGAACATGTATATATCTTCAGCGCTGGTTCCGAAGCTGACATGCATGTCCCCGGCTTGCAGCATCATCGCGCGCGTACCCATCTCGGGGACAAACTGCATGAAGACTTCTTCTGTAGGAGGTATGTTGTCAGTATTCCACCAATTGTCGTTGCGCCGCATAAGCGTGAAGTTGGCAGTCTCAAATTGATCGACAATGAACGCACCAGTCCCGATCCAATAGCCGGTTTCGGAATCCGCGTCTATCGCTCTTTGGTTGATTATGCCGGTCGCCGGCCTTGTCACGTTGAACAGGAAGTCAACGTTGACATCTGTGAGGGTCAGCTCTATCTCATAATCGTTAATTATTCTCCACGAGTCGACGAATCTCCAGTTGTCAAACGCCGATGACCCCGGGCCGTTTTGCGCTTGGATGATTGTGTTTACGACATCCTGCGCTGTGAAGCGGTCTCCGTTATGGAATACGACATCCTCGCGCAGCGTGAATGTGAATGTCTGATAGTCGCTCGTGGTGTATCCTGTCGCCAAGTTTGGCACTATGCGGTTGTTCTCACCGACGGCATCAAGGAGCGTGTCATAAATCATTATGAACACCCAGTTCGCGGGCGTAACATTTCCGGCGGGCAGGAACGGGTTGATAACGGTAATTGAGTTATTGTCCTGAATGATGTTGATGCGCTGGGCAAGCGCTGCATCTTCCGGAGCCGTATCCATTTCGATATCGCCTTGGTCAGTCGCAGGTCCTGTTTGCGCCGGCGGTGAAGCGGACGGTGTCGTAGTCGGGGTATCCCCGCTAACGCTGGGGCTGCTGCTGCTGTCGTCGTTGCCGCACGCAGCTACAAATGCGAACGCCATGATTAGCACGAGGGTAATTGCAAGCCATCTTTTTTTCATTTAATTTTCCTCCTAAATAATTAATACCGGATCGCTTTTACGTATGCGGAATTGATAATGCAAAGGATACAATATAAGTCCGCCTTTGTCAACAGCTTAGTGCAAAAAATGAACTTTACAAGCCAATTTTTGCATTATTTCCAACATTATTCTATATAAAGCTCTTGAAAACCGATCATTCATCTGATATGTTTTGCATAAGCTCGCTGCTTCTTCCGATGTGTTTCTTTCAAATACATCATAGTCGAGATGATATTTTTTTAGATTTAGGAGGATCGCTTCAATGACACCAGAAAACCAAAAAAAGCATGACGCAAAACTTAAACGAATCAATGACGCAGTCGCTTTGAAGGAGCCGGACAGAGTGCCAATTACTCCAAGCTCGCATCTTTACTCAATCTTTCATTCGGGTTACACCGTGGCAGAAATCGTATACGACACTTCCCTTGAAAAAACAAAAAATGCACTAAAAAAATACCTCACTGATTTCGATCCGGACAGCGGGTCGGATGCCGGCACGATGGGCGCGGGGGAAGGTCCAATTTTGGAGCGGATCAGATCGAAAAACATGCGCTACGCAGGTATGCCGGGAGCAGGCATAGACGAGAACTCACTTCAGCAGTTCATTGAGTATCCTTTGTTGCTTGACGATGAGTTTGACGAGTTTTTCTCTGACCGCACGAAATGGGCTATGAAAAAAGCCTTGCCTAGGACTGCCGAACTGTATGAACCCCTTGCGAATTTCGAGTTTGGCTTCGGAGGCGCAGGCGGTGCGCGTATGATTGCGCAGATGTTTTCTACGCCGGAAGCCCGGGCTATGATTGAGGATTTTTGGGCCATCAGCAGCTTCTATCAGGAACATCAGGCTAAGGTGGATAAGGTGAGGCAGGAAATCCATGATATGGGGTTCCCCATCTTGATGAGTCTTGGCGGCGGTTTAGTCCCCTTTGATGCTTACAGCGATTTTTTACGCGGCACGCTACTGACAATGGAAGACTTTTTTGAGCGTCCTAAGGAACTTGAGAAGTATGTCGAAGAAGCGATCGAAGAGACTGAGGCTAGGATACTTTCCACAAAGGGCAAAGACGAAGGGAAGCATGCTTTCGTAGCGCTCCATAAAGGGATGGACGGCTTCATGAGCGATGAGCTCTACCGCAAGTATTACTGGCCCCATCTCCAGAGGATTATTCTTGCGATCATCGAAAGCGGCAAGGTTCCTTATATCTACACTGAAGGCAAATATGATACCCGAATCGATTGCCTGACAGAGGTTCCTCCCGGCAAGGTTTTCTATCATTTTGAGGATGTGGATATGGCGGTCGTAAAGAAAAAGCTTGGCGGGATCGCTTGTATATCCGGCGGCTTCCCTGCCGCTTTGCTGGACTGGAGCACGCCCGAGAAGGTGCGCGATGAGGCGAAGCGCATCCTAGACGTATGCGCCCCCGGCGGTGGGTTTATTTTCGAAACCTCATGCGGCCTTGGTAAATGCAAACGCGAAAACGTAGAGGCTATGTTTGAAACCGTGAAAGAATACGGAGTTTATTAGCGCTGTCTGCGGACCGCAAGGGAACAAAGACCAGGGGGCAACGAACGAGGGAACGTAATATTCGTTTTTCCATAACAGAGAGGCAAGGTGTTACAGCGCGGTGCTTGGGAACAGCGCTTCGTCTGTGTGCGGCAGGAAGCAGGCTGCTATGAAAGCATCCATGTACCCCGGCTGGGTGCTCAGTTCGAGATACGTCATGCTTTTGGCAATCTCATGCAAACGCATTTCGGCATCAGACGATACGAGTATCGCGTAAGCCCCTGCAAGAGACGAGTTTCCGATATAACTGTACCTGTCTTCCGGCAAATCCGGAAGCATTCCGATGCGAATAGCGTTTTTTATGTTAATTCCGCTGCCGATGCCCCCTGCTACCATAACTCGCTCGATATGCTCCGGTGTGAACCCAAGCGGCTCAATCAGCGAAATTACTGCGGAATATATCGCGCCTTTTGCGCGTATGAAATTATCAAGGTCAACTTCATTTATCACGATATCGCGGCCTGTCGCGGAGTCCCCGGCATACACTAGGATGTAGCTGCCCATGTCATATTCATCGCGGCGGATCCTTTCACCCTCACGAATAAATTTGCCTTTACCGTTAATTACCCCTGTGTAAAACAGCTCTGCGACGACATCAATAAGCCCTGATCCGCATAATCCGATCGGCTTGCCATCGCCGATTACGGTAATAACCGGCGTCATGGTTTCGGCATCTATTACGCACGCCTCAATAGCACCGTCGGTCGCCCTCATGCCGCAGCTTATATCACCGCCCTCGAATGCCGGCCCTGCCGAACATGCGCATGCCATCAGAAAATCGTTATTGCCGAATACGATTTCCCCGTTTGTGCCAAGATCGATCAGTACGGAAAGCTCGGCGCTATCCCATATTGTACTAATCAGCGTACCCGCAGTGATATCCCCGCCGACATAACTGCCGATATTCGGCGCTATGCTCATTTTTGCGGCAGGCGAAAGCTCAACGCCGATAAAAGCAGGGTTAAACGGTTCGATTTCAAAAAAAGCCGGGATGTACGGTTCGGTACGCAGGAAATTTGCGTTGATTCCGAGCAGAAGATGGTTCATGGTTGTGTTGGATGCTATTGTTATGCGATATATCCGATTCTGTGAGACTCCCGCGCTATCGCACATGCCGGCGATTATTGGCAGCAGCGTTTCTTCTATGACGGCCTCTTGCAGCTTAATGACACCTTCCGGTTTTTGCTGTTCGATAATACGATTTATTACGTCCGCCCCGTAACGGATCTGACCATTGCCGGAACTGGCTTTTGATAGAATGTCACCCGTTTCCAAATCTACGAGCAAACCGGAAACTGTTGTCGTTCCGACGTCTATAGCAATTCCGCATATCGGGGAGTTGTCGCTTGGCGGCAAAATATCCAGTATTTCTGCTTTCGCTCCGGAAATATGCGCGATGCAGCGCATGTAAAAGCCGTTGGAGCGCAAAAACTCCTGCAAAGTCTTTGTAATCTGATACGGCAGCGAAATTTCTGCAACTCCCAGCGCCTGCGCGGCAGCACGGCATAACCGCTCGTTATCGGGCATAGTGTCGTCCAGCGTCGGAGGGTCAAGTTCTATTGCTGCCGCTTTAAATCCGCACCCATGTTTTAGTCCTGATGCTGCAATGTTTTGCTTGAGCGACTCGAACACTGCCGTCTCCGCATGAGAGCTCAAATCGGCGATTTTCAAGCGGCTTCTGTATGCTGTCGCAATATCAGGAACAAGCAGCACAGCATCGCCGTCAGTTACAGATGTACATGCGAGCCGCCACCCATCGGCTATTTCCTTGTCAGTAATATGGCGCGAAGATGATCCGCCAATCCACCCGTCAAGCAGCTTCACACGGCATTTTCCGCAAGAGCCGTTTCCTGAACATGGCGCATCAATCGCGACGTTCGCTTTCCGCGCTACCGAAAGCAGACCTTCTCCGTCAGCGGCGAAGATGGTGACATCTTCGCCGCTTTCAATTTGAAAAATGATTTTATTCATAATGCTACAGTCCTAACTCCGCGACAATACCTTTTAGCGCACTTTTCACCGGGCTGCCATCCGGAACTTTTGAGCTTGGCATACCGTCGCTGTCGTAGCGATAGATGGTTTCGTCATTCGGGAGTATGCCTAGCAGGTCAAGTTTTTGGATGCTTATTTCCTCAAGAATGCCCTCGCTTAGTTCACCGTCCGGCGCACGGTTGACGATAAGCTTCATTACTTTGGGATTGAGCTTCATGTCGTGCACCATTTGAGAAACGCGTCCGGCGGCCTGTATCCCCCGGCGCGAGCAATCGCTGATGAGAAGCAGTATATCAACGCGAGGCAATGTCCCGCGGCTTATATGCTCCAGCCCTGCCTCGTTGTCAACAACGACATATGCGTAGTTGTTTGAGTATCTTTCTATCTGCGTCCTCAAAATGCCGTTTACATAGCAGTAGCATCCAGCGCCCTGCGTCCTGCCCATGACGAGAATGTCGTAATCGTCTTCTTCAAAGAGCGCATCGCTGAACATGAATTCCATGTATTCCTGCTTGGTCATTCCTGCAGGCAAGGCGTCTCCCCCGCCTTTGTCGAGCATTCCTTCACGTATTTCCCCGAGCGATACGGGGGCATTTACGCCAAGAACCTCGTTTAAGTTTGAGTTCGGGTCGGCATCGACAGCAAGTATATGCCCTTTCTTTCTATCAGCAAGACTTCGCACAAGCATACCGCAAAATGTCGTTTTTCCCGTTCCGCCTTTTCCGGCAACAGCTATAGTGATTGGCATCCGGTATCCTCCATTCGATTCGTTGTTGCTTAGTAGTTAATCACCACTCTCCTCTATATTACAATAAAATTATATACCATTACTATAAAATGTCAATGCCTATACAATCAATACCAGGGCAATCGCTTGCGAAAGGTTTACTGGTCATGCCCCGCCAGAAACAGGCGTATTATGCGCCTTTTGTTCGGTCAGTTCCGGGATAAAACCGGAATTCCCTCACGCCAGTCGCTGGGCACGCCTGTTTCTGGCTACCCCGTGAAATCTAAAATTACGAAAGGGTTACCCTGACTCAATACTGATCCTGCATCTCGGGCATGTTTTCCCAGTAGCGTTTTGGCATGTGTGTCATACGGCAGCGGGGATTTATTCGAGACTCTATGGCGACGGTATCGTAAAACCGCTTCCAAAGCGTCTGATACCGACCCTCCTCATGCGAAACAGGCGGGAATTCAATACTCTCAACCGATATAATCTCCGAGCGCCGATTGTGGTATACAAGCGCCGCCTTGTTTGTTTTATCGAAAATCATAAAATCCTCGTTTTCGTACCTTTGTACAAAGTGTTTCGCAATAAAGGGGAGGATGTAGTTTTTCGGGGTTATAATCCCAGCGAGCGCACCTCCGTAATCGGCAAAGCGTATAAAACCTTTTAAAAGATGAGCCTCGCTAAGCAGATGCCTCTCGGCTTTCAGTAGTGGAGCTACATCCTGATCTCCGAGCATCTTGAGTATCCGAGCACCCACACGGTATCCTCTGATCAAAAACCTGAGCATATGAAGCTCCTTTTGCTGCATGCAAGAGCAAAATACTGTCTCTATGAGTCTGAGCGCCTCATACGAGATTTTCTTTGGGATGGATTTTAGCACGCGTTCCGCTTTTTCCGTATCCGTAAAAATAGAGCATTTATCATATAACGTTATTGGCTCATTGTCGGCGGTCACAATATCAAATGGCATTTTCCTGCTGTAGACGCTCTCAAAAACACAGCAGAGAAACCCGTTATATGAGCCGTCATACACATAGATTGGATCAGGGTGTCTGGAGGTTGAAAGGTGGGAAGATGAGTCTGGGTGCGGAGCGTCCGGACTTTGAATTTTCGAAGAAGGGAGTTGAGTGGGATGGGCTATAGACGGGGTGCACGGGAAATCTATATGTGCGTCTCCTATTGGAGCTTTGATGTCAGGCATAATACTGTCTCCTCCACCGCATCGCCTATGGAACGAAAATTGACACCGCTCCCGCCTTGTAAAGCAAGCGGTGCAGGAGCATCGTCAAACAATGAGAGTTGTTCCATTCCGAAAGCGAACACTTTCGGATCTAAAAGCGCCCGTACAGTCAATTCTTTGGTAAACCGCGGCCCGGTAGGGTTGTCCTTTGTGATTATGAAATATTTCGCCCGTTTTAGCACGACACCGATCCGTTTGAGCTCATCAAGTCCGAGCTTTCCTTCCCGGCGGGCAGCGACTATCCTGCGCGCACTGGTGGGGCCTATACCCGGCACCCGTAAAAGGTCACGCATGGACGCAGTGTTAATATTCACAGGGAAAAAAAACATGTTATTGACTGCCCAATTACATTTGGGATCAAGATATGGGTTAAAGTGTGGCGTATCTTCACTCAAAATCTCATCTGAGCTAAACTCATACTGCCGCATAAGAAAGTCTGCTTGATAAATCCTGTGTTCGCGCAACAGCGGCGGCGGAGTAGTGACAGCAGGAAGCAAGCTATCCTCCGCGACAGGGATATATGCGGAATAAAACACACGTTTCATGTCAAATTTCTTATAGAGCGCAGAAGCAAGAGTTATTATCTGGTAATCCGAGTCCTCAGACGCTCCGATTATCATCTGTGTAGCTTGCCCGGCAGATGCGAAAGTCGGTGCATTTTTGTAGCGAACCAACGAGCGGCTATTTTCCGCTAATTCATTTTTGATTTGGCGCATAGGGGCAATGATGGCGTCTTTTGACTTGCTTGGTGCCAGTAGGGTAAGACTTTTTTCGCTCGGCAACTCTATATTCACGCTTAGTCTGTCGGCAAGGTATCCGAGCTGGCTGACAAGCTCAGACGCTGCTCCCGGTATTGCCTTTACGTGAATATATCCCCAAAAACTGTGCCTGTGGCGTAAAATTGCGATGGCATTGATCATAAGCTCCATAGTATGATCCGGATTTTTAACGACTCCGCTTGATAAAAACAGGCCTTCGATATAGTTGCGCCTGTAGAACTGTATCGTAAGTTCCGCAAGTTCGTCCGGCGTAAATGTTGCGCGCGGTATATCGTTGCTCGATCGATTTACACAGTATTTGCAATTGTAAATGCAATTATTTGACATGAGCGTTTTTAGGAGGGTAATGCAACGTCCGTCCGCCGCAAAGCTGTGGCAGCAGCCGGCCATGACAGTTTTCCCCGGTCTGTCAACACCGGATGATGTACACGCTGCATCGTATTTAGCGCCGTCGGTTAGAATAGTAAGTTTATCTAAAAGTTCCATATATTTATTATAACTCCCGTATTTTCGGAAATCAAGTATTTATTTCCGATTTCAACGGATTTTTAAAATTTACCAAAATTATTACAGTTCACGGGGTAGCCGGAAACAGGCGTGTTGTGCGACTTGCCGTGAGGGAATTCCGGTTTTATCCCGGAACTGACCGAACAAAAGGCGCA